>Ga0256829_1000098_pt1 | contig 115422 bp, 118 predicted proteins | sample 131447metaG_FD_185979 | JGI IMG/M metagenome (GOLD analysis project Ga0256829, IMG submission 185979) | Hydrothermal vent microbial communities from Lau Basin, Pacific Ocean - 131-447 | ecosystem: Environmental > Aquatic > Marine > Hydrothermal vents | place: Pacific Ocean: Lau Basin... | reverse complement strand
GAGGTCTTTTTTGAAGAATTCAGCAAGGAAATCGCTGCTTGATTTTAGGTGAATTGCACTTATGTTTTGAATAGGCGTTTTCAATAAAAAAAGTGATTGTGTTTTACAAAAACAAATGTTACATGGTCGGAGTGACAGGACTTGAACCTGCTAAGCAATTTCAGTAAAAACCACAGAAACAAAGCTATACCGTCGTTTGCGGGGGTATAGACAAAAAAATACAAAGTTTGTGTCAGCAGAAAATGGCTGTTTTTGAGGGTTTTTACTGACAATTGCACTGACAGTTTTTACACCTTATTCAAGTGAGCAGAAACCGACATCTTGACTTTAAAAAACTTATTGGATACAATCATTCCATATATAGAAAGAGATTACAAATAAGCACAAGCGGAGAAGCTAAGAGTTGGCTCCAAGCTCTTTGTCCTCTTTCCCATCAATCAAAATAACCATTATTTTGCTATACTATAATAATATTATTTAAAAAGGAGTATTGAAATGGCTTTAATCATTAAAGATAAACAAGTTGTTTATGTAGCACCGCCGGTGAAGCTAACGAAGGACGAAAAGAAAATCCTTGAAAATGCTTCTGTGAATCATAAGCTTGTAAAAAAAGCAACCGCAAGAAAATATAAGATCGTTTAACCTTGTTAGAACTCAAAAAGTATAATGCTTCAAATGCTACCTATCGTTTATCCGTAGATATCCTGTCTAAACTGTCCCTATCAACAAATTTAGACAAGGCACAAAGAGAAAAGCTCTTTATAGAGGATATCTGTAAAAGGGTTCAGAAAAACGGAACGGTACTCTATCTTTTAAGAGATGGTGATGAAACTTATGGATTTATCGCACTCTCTGTAAGTTCCATAGATACTTTCCCCTCTCTTCAAGTTGATTACATTTTTGTAAGCGAACCCTATCGGGGTATCTGTTTGGAAAATCTTGACAATACCAAAACATCAACCTACTTGATTGAATTTGCCATAGAAATAGCAAAAGAAATCCAAGATCAAGTAGGATTGAGATATTTAGTCCTACTTCCTGATAATGACAGGCTTCAATCTGTCTATAAAGAAATGGGGTTTCAAGTCTTGCCTAAAAATGAGTGGATGTTTATTAAACTATAATTATCCGTTCTCATTCTCCTCATGCAACAGCAAAATAACCCAAAAGCAAAAAAGACAGAACTATTCATTAGCAGCTAAGATCAATAGAAGTAAATCTGTTAAGATTTACAACCCTATAAAGACTAAGTACATTACTATAGTCAGACCTACTTGAGAGACAAAGAACATCTAAAGTCGTATCCTCTCATTTCCAATCGGATTAAAAAAATAAATGAGACTTTTGAATCAAGGATTATTACAAACATAAAAAAGGGAGATGTAAAAGACTGGGTAAGCGATCGTTTGAAAATCAATACACCTAAGACGGTAAAAGATTATCTCACCGATATTAGAGGGGTTTTTGATGTTGCTATAGACTATGAGCATACAAAAGAGAATGTTGCAAAGAATATCAAGCTTCCTACCCATACAAAAAAAGAGATAGAACCCTTTACTCCAAAAGAAGTTGAACTTCTACTATCGAAAGCGAGTAATTGGATGAAGCTATATTTGGCTATCGGTTTCTATACAGGTCTAAGAACAGGAGAGATACTGGGATTGATGGTTGATGATATTGATTTATCCAAAAAGATCATAGTTGTAAAAAGAAGTATCAGCAAAGGTAAGATTACTTCACCAAAGACAAAAAAAAGCATTAGAAGTGTTCCCGTCCTTGATGGTCTTATTCCGTATCTTAAATTACCGAAAAACAATAAGTGGTTATTTTCCACAAATCAAGGAATGAATCTTAAAGCTTTTCCTGGCAATCGTCAAAAAGAATGGAGAGAGCTTTTGGAAGAGTGCAATATTTCATATCGAAAGATATATGCAACAAGACATACTTTTATTGTCTCTATGCTAAAGCATAGTGATTTAAGTATTTTGGAAATAGCTCAGCTTGCAGGGCATAGTTCAACACAAATGATAATACAAAACTATGGTAGATTCATTAAGGGAGAACATCTAATAATTGATCGAGGAATTCAATTGTTTCCTGGCAATTCCACTGACAGTGTGGCTTGAAGCCCGTATATATGGTCGGAGTGACAGGACTTGAACCTGCGACCTCTACCACCCCAAGGTAGCGCGCTAGCCAGACTGCGCCACACCCCGACATTTTGGAGAGTGTGATTATAGAGCAGAAGCTCTTAAACGGGGTTTAGGGAAAGACTCAGTCTTTTCCCAGATCGATTTTTTTGTACTCTACCCCCATTAGGTCACATCCGCGCTTGGTAATGTTCTGAATGGTAAAGCCGAATTTCTCGAAAAGTGCATCGGCAGGTGCGGAGGCACCGAAAGTGTCCATACCCAGCACGTCGTCTGCATAGCGGTAGTACTCTGTCGCTCTGGCCGCTTCTACGGCAAGTACCTTGGTATCAGGATCGACTACCGCAGCTTTGTAGGCATCATCCTGCTCATTGAAGAGATCCAAACACGGTACGGAGACAACATTGGCTTTGATGCCCAGCACTTCAAGGTGGCATGCCGCCTGAAGACACGGCATCAGTTCACTACCGCTTGCCATCAGGGTCATTGTAGCACCCTCACGCTTCTTGACTATATAGGCTCCCTTGCTGACATCGCCGAAATCACGCTTTGGCTTGAGTGTTTTGAGCTTCTGACGGCTGAGCACAAACCCGTGCGGCGCTTTCATAGTAAGTGCCGTTTTCCATGCTTCAACATTCTCTGTGGCATCTGCCGGTCTCCAGACATAGAAATCAGGCAGTGCTCTGAACTGGCTGAGATGCTCGATAGGTTCGTGCGTCGGGCCGTCTTCACCCACACCGATACTGTCGTGTGTCCAGACAAAGAAATTCTGAATACCTGTCAGTGCTGCAATACGTGCTGCAGGCTTGAGGTAGTCAGAGAAGACAAAGAAGGTCGCATTGAACGGAATGGTTGTACCGTAAAGCGCCATTGCATTGGTAATGGCTGCCATAGCATGTTCACGGATACCAAAGTGCAGGTTTTTCCCTTTGGGGAAGTTCCCCATATCTTTGAGTTCCGTTTTATTGCTTGGGGCAAGGTCAGCCGAGCCGCCGAGGAAACTCGGTACCACTTTGGCAATGGCGTTGAGAATCTTTCCGTTTGAGTCACGGGTCGCCATTGCGTCAGTGTCACTAAAATCAGGATATTCGATGGAAGAGAAGTCTGGGTTGAGCAGTGCTTCGAGTGCCACATTCTGCTCTACAAGAGGTGCTTCTTTCTGACGGTGGATCCACTCTTTTTCAGCCATTTCACCCTTCTCTACCGCACATCTGAAACGCAGCAGTACATCTTCGGGAATCTGGAATGTTTTGTCAGGATCGAATCCTTCTTTGGCTTTGGATTCACGGATAATTGCTTCACCAAGCGGTGCACCGTGGGTATGGTGTGTCCCCTCAAGCTCTCCCGCGCCCTTTCCGATAATGGTGTTGGCAATGATAATAGTCGGTCTGTCCGCACTTTTTGCTTTTGTCAATGCTTCATCGATTTTGTCATAGCAGTGACCGTTGACAGTAAGTACATTCCATTTCTGTGCCTCAAAACGCTTGGCAACATCTTCGCTCCAGGCAATATTGGTATCCCCCTCAATGGTGATTTCATTGGAATCGTAAATGAGAATGAGGTCTTTGAGTTTCAAGTGTCCGGCAAGTGCACACGCTTCATAGCTGATGCCTTCCATCAGGTCACCGTCACCACACAGACAGTAAACCTTATGGTCAATGAGCTCACAGGTTTCAGAATTGACCTGCTCTTTAGTGAACGCTTCTGCCATGGCAAAGCCGACTGCATTGGCGATTCCCTGCCCCAGAGGTCCGGTGGTAATCTCTACACCCGGTGTATGTCCGTATTCCGGGTGACCCGGGGTTTTAGAGTCAAGCTGACGGAAGTTCTTGAGATCGTCCAGAGAGACATCGTACCCCCACAGGTGCAGCAGCGAATAGATAAGTCCTGTCGCATGCCCGCCGGAGAATACCAGTCTGTCGCGGTTAAGCCACTTCGGATTTTTGGGATTGTGAGAGAGATGCTCGGAGAGTACCACTGCAATATCCGCCAGTCCCATCGGCGCACCGGGATGTCCGGAGTTGGCTTTCTGTACCATATCTGCCGCCAGAAAACGGATCGTATTGGCCATCTTTTTTCGCATTTTGTTCTCTTCGGTCATTGTTGCCATAGGTCTTTTCCTTTATTGGTGTCTATATAAATATTGTTCCATCAACGGACGGAGTGCGCTCTGCATCGTTTCATCGAACGATTCAAACCGTCTTTGCAAATCTTTTGCCAGGGCATCAGCTTCGCTGACCGCTGCTTCCAGCCCCAAAAGATTGACAAAGCTGTTTTTGTCGCTGTCGTTTCCTGTCGTCTTGCCCGCCTGCTCTTCACTTTGGGTCTCATCTATAATGTCATCCTGTATCTGAAAGAGCAGTCCAAGGTCGATACCAAAGTCATAGAGTGCTTTTTGCACCCCGCTGTCAAGCCCGACGATCACCGCGCCCATCTGCAAACTGGCGGCAATAAGCTTGGCTGTTTTATTCGTGTGGAGTACCTTGACCTCATCGAGTGTAAGCGGCTTGTTCTCGAACCAGCAGTCTATCGCCTGTCCAAGTACCATCCCCTGCGAACCGCCGTTCTCTGCCAGTAGTGTAATAAGCTTGACTTTGACATCTTCACGCAGCGGCGCTTTGGCAATCAGCAAAAAAGCATCGGTATTGAGTGCATCCCCCGCCAAAATGGCTGTCACTTCATCAAAACGTTTGTGCAGTGTGGGATGACCGCGACGCAGGTCGGCATTGTCCATTGCCGGAAGATCGTCATGAATGAGCGAATAGGTATGGAACATCTCCAGCGCAAGGGCTGCCGGCAGTGCAGAGTCATGCAGCATCGGCTCATACGCATCGACAATGCTCAGCAGCAGCATCGGCCGGAAGCGCTTTCCGCCCGCTTGCAGCATAGCGCCCAGCGCCTCTTCATAGAGAGGATGAAAACTGCGTACTTTTGGCAAATTACGGGAAAGATAGGTTTCAAACTGCTGCATCGATGCTCTTCATAGGAAATTGTTGCAATTATATCTAATTACGATAAAATAAGTGTTATGGAAAAAGAACAAAAACTGACACTTATTGCATGGTTAAAAAGAATCAGCGCGGCTCTTACCGTCATAGTATGGCTGTATGTCCTTATTATTTTTATCAACGATCCGGCTCCGTTTTCCCAGCTCGTCCCCTACTGCATGGGAAGCACCATGCTCATTTTCGGCATTCTGACCGGTATTTTCAAAGGGCTTGAATATTGGGAGCACACACTTAAAACAGAGGAAAAAAAGTGAAAAAGAAAACAGTCAAAAAATCAACACTCTTGAATATGAAAGGCGTGCTTATTCTTGTGGCATTCGGCATCTGGGTAAACTTGCTGATGGAAGCCAAAGAAGATATCGGCTCAATAGAAGATGCATTCAGCCAGCTTGGAAGCAATACACTGCTGCTTATTGTCGGTACCTACATTATTCTTGTTGTTGTAGGTCTTATCTTCGAGGGGGAAGAGACCGACAGGATGCTTTAAACTTTACACTTTTTGGCAATCTCTTTGAGTTGATCCTCCAACGAAAGTTTCTCAACATCGATGATGACATCGGCTACTTTTTTATATGCCTTTTCTCTCTCAGCATAGAGTTTCTTCGCTTTTTTCGGGTCTTGGAACAGCGGGCGCTTTGCCAGTTTCTGCTTGCTGTTCTTGGCTGTTTTGAGACGGTTGTGTATCCATTCAAATGACGCATCGAGCAACACTACCGTACCAAGCTTCTTAAGATTGTTCACCTTGTAAAAGCCCCCGCCGCAGGAGACCAGCGTACCGGTTACACACTGCTCGATCCAGTCAGCTGTCTCCTGTTCACACTTGCGAAAGTAGGCTTCACCCTTCTTCTCAAAAATCTTCTTGACCTCTTTGTTCTCTTTGGACTCAATAAGATCATCTGTATCGATGTTGTACACACCGTACTTTTTGGCAAAAGCACGCGCAGTCGTACCCTTGCCCACGCCCATAAATCCGATCAGAATGATATTTTTTTTCACAATACGATACTTTCTAATTTCTAATTTCTAATTTCTAATTTCTAATTTCTAATTTTATCACACCATATTATAACGGTCAATAATCTTCTTCAAACGCTTACGCAGGTTTTTCAATGCCTCTTCTGCATCCTCACCTTCAGCAATAAGCGACTGAAACTCGTCAAACTGTATCTTAGCCACCCAGCCGATTTTGGTATGCAGCTTGATACCCACAAAACGCACCTCACCAAAGTGCTCTTTTGCCATATTGTAGATGCGTTCGATCCGCTGTTCGAGTGTTTTTACCTCTTTACTCATACTCTATCCTTGTGGTTGTAATTGGACATAATTATACCACACTGCGGGAACAAAACGGTTACAGGTGAAACAGTGCAGAGATCAGGCTGCTTTCACATAGCTGAATACGGATAATCTTTAAACCCGTATCTTCTGCCATGCGCCTTTCTCAAAGACAATCCATAGCCATACAGCTTTGACAAAGGTATCGGAGATCATTGCCAGATAGACCAACAGAATATTGTGAAAATACCATGACAGCAAAAATCCCGGAATGATGCGCACTGCCCAGAGAGAGACAAGGTTGATCTTCAGAGTACGTTTTGTATCACCTGCACCTCTGAGTGCCCCGGAGAGAACAAAGTTGAATGCCAAGGGGATCTGTGAGAATCCGACAACCCGAAGGTAAAGACTGGCCTCCTCTATGGTTCCCGGATCATTGGTAAAAAGCCAAACGATATTTTCAGGCATAAAGATCATAAAAAATGAGAGCAGGAACATAAACCCCGAAGCATACTTGAGCACCAGCAGTACATCTTCTTTGGACTGCTCCGGCCGTTTCGCACCAAGCCCCTGTCCCATCAGCGCCATTGCGGCAATGGTAAACCCGATTCCGGGCATGAAAGCCAGCCCCTCCACACGTAACCCTACCTGATATCCCGCCAGCGCTTCGGTACCGTAATGGGCAATAATGGCAGTAAAAAGCATAAAACTGCCAAATGTCAGTGCGCGCTCTACAGAAGCAGGAATACCCACTTTCAATGCACGTTGTAAAAGATTTTTGGAGTAGTAGCGCACAGGTGTGTAGGGTGTTTTCTCTTTCAGATAAAGCGCAACATAGACGGAGAATTCGACAATGTTTACGATTACAGTTCCCACTGCCGCTCCAAGTACTCCCAGTTCGGGAAAACCGTATTTGCCAAATATCAGTAAATAGTTCAGCACCACATTGAGTATAATGGAAACCAGCTTCACTTTCATCGGCGTTTTGGTATCACCCGCTGCGTTTAGGGCAGAAACAAAAACCAGTTTCATAAAGACAAAAGGCATCATCCAGGTCAGCATCTGTACATAATCTGCCCCCAGTGCCGCCACTTCAGGTGCGGTACCGAACCAGCGGTAGATGGAAGAAGCAAAAAAATACCACAGCCCCATAGCCGGTAGACTGAGCACAAAGGCAAACCCCAACAGTGTCGAAAGACCAATAGAAGCACGCTTGAGATACCCGCCACCGACAAAACGTGACAGCAGTGCGGAAGTACCGACATTGAGTACCGTTAAAATGGCGAAGATGAACATAAGTGACTGCAACCCAAGCCCTACCGCCGCCACAGCAAATGCAGAGAGTCGTCCGACCATGATCAGGTCGGTGATCACCTGGAGCATATCTAGCAGAGAATTAAGTGCCGCAGGCAGAGAAAGCCGAAGGATCTTTTGATGTTTTGCAGGGAAATAGCGTAACAACACGGCGGCTTAATTTCCTACCAGCTGCACTACAAATGTGTAAAGGAAGACAATAAATACCGCTCCCCAGCCAAGCATCCACCCCGTTGCACGCAGACGTTTGTCTCGGCGAAACATCAGACGGGTTTTGTAGAGTACCACAGGATAGCCGAAGAGTACAAAAACCACCGGCAGATAAGCCATTGCAGTAAGATGATACTTTGCTATGGCCAGTTTGACCGCCACAAGCGAGGTGTACACGAAAGCGTAAACCACCAGCAGGAGTATAATCTGAAGTCCTACAAAGAGAAAGTAGGCACCTTTGGTATTCTCGACATCGCTGTAGTAACGCAGTTTTTCATCATTTTTCATTTTCTGTTTCCTTATAATACCTGTAAAATTGCTTCACACAGTGCCTCTTTTTCTATCTGCCGGATACTTGTTTCATATGCATTAAAATCCAACCCCTGCTTGGCAACTTTTTTTTGCACAATGATCTCTCCCCCGTCAAGTTCGGAAGTCACCCAGTGGACAGAGACCCCTCCCTCATCGAAGTTGTCATGAAAACTCTTCTCGATCGCATGAAGCCCCTTGTGACGGGGCAGCAAAGAAGGGTGAAGGTTTATCGCACGAATGGTATCGGTAAAGGTTGGTGTGAGAATACGCATGAAGCCTGCAAGTACGGTCAGGTCAGGTTGGTAGCGCTTTAGCCGCCGTACTACTTCTTCATCGAACGCTTCGCGGCTATCAAACTGCTTTGCATCGACAATCTCCAGCGGTATGCCGGCTGCCTTGGCAACATCTATTCCTTCTGCATTCGGATTGTTCGTCAACGCAACGGCAATATCGAGCTCATGCCCGTGCAGTGTTTTGGCTATGTGGGCGAAGTTACTGCCCTTTCCGCTAAACAGTACAGCGATACGCTTTCTTTCTGCCACTGTAAAAGCCTTTTTTAACCGTATTGTACTCTACTTTTGCTCTAAGCCTGCCAACGTATCTATCAAGTCTGTCGGCAGCAGCGCATAAGAAGCACCGCTATAGTCTGCAGCAGCGGCAGTCAGTGCCAGCGAGCCCTGAATGGCCGCATCAAGCCCTGTATTGCCCTGTGCGAGGAGCGATACGATCAAGCCTGAGAGCACATCACCGCTGCCCCCTTTGCTCAACACCGGACTTCCAAGCGGATTGATGTAAAGTTGATCCTTATGGGCAATAAGCATATTGGCACCTTTAAGCAGGAGGGTTACATGAGGGTACTTTGCGTTAAAGCGGCGTACTATTTCAAAGCGCTGTGCCTGCACCTGCTCCACGCTAAGCTTCTCACCTGTGAGTTTTTCCCACAGCACAGTAAACTCTTTGGGGTGCGGCGTAATGACCACTTCACGCGTTTTCTGCTCCAAAATTCCAAGCAGCGCTTCCGAATAGAAGGCATCGGCATCGAGTATAACGGGTGTATGGCTGTCGATCACCTCTTTTTTCAAAAATGCCGCGTCAAAATGGTTGCCAAGCCCCATACCCACCGCCAATGCAGAGGCACCTTTAGGTATTTCGGTAGCATGCATCAGAAAAGGTGGCGGTACAATTTTTTCGTGTACCACCAGTGTCGTCAGTCCCGCACCGAAGCGGCTGGCTGCCGTTGCTGCAATAATGCCTGCTCCCTCTTTCTCACCACAGAGTACTGCCGCATGCCCAAAACTGCCTTTATGTGTATTTTGAATGTAATCTCTGCTTGGCAATATAAGGTCTTCGTACTCCAAAAGTTTCGCACTATGTTTCGCACCTTGCCCATACACATGATAGTGCACCCCCAGATCAACCCGTATGATCCTGCCGACATACTCTTTGGCATAGTCACTAAAAAGAGCCTCTTTGTATGCACCCATAGTAATGGTTACATCCGCATAAAATGCTTGTGGAGAGGGGTTTCCATGCACATCCAGTCCCGTAGGAATATCGCATGCTACGGCATAGGCATGTTGCATTTTCATCTCTACAAGCAATGTACGTGTCTTTTCGTTCAGCTCCCGGCTCAGTCCTGCACCAAAAAGTGCATCGACGATCACATCGGCGGGTTCTACCTTCTCTACAATCTGAATATTGAGATTTTTTATACGCGCAAACTGCTTTTTCGCCATCTCAGACTTCACGCCAAACGGCACATAGAGTTTTACCTTGTAAAATCCAAACAGCAAACGTGCCAACGCAATGCCGTCTGCTCCATTATTGCCCGGTCCTGCAACAATCAAAACTGTTTTGGCATCTTCTTCACTATCACCCACTTCATATTTTGGAAATGTGTCAAATATATGCTCTGCCATACCCAGAGCCGCATGTTCCATAAGGATATCTTCTGTCAGCAAAAGTTCCTCATAACATCGTTTATCCATAGCATAACACGATTGATAGACATACTGCATGGCATCTCCTGTTGATTTTTCTGTATTTATCTTACCATAAATTTATTTCGATATAATCCGCCCCAGATTTATCACTTTCGGGATCGTGCCCGAAAAATCTTGATAAGGAAGGGGGTGAGTCGAATGCCAGGAATCAAACTTACACCACGTGACTCTTTTGACGATGCGTACAGAAAGTTCAAAAGACAGTGTGACAGAAACCTTATCGTGACTGAAGCCAGAGCGCGCCAGTACTACGAAAAGCCGACTGAGAGAAGAAAGAAAGAGAAGATCGCTACCCGCAAAAAGATCCTCAAGAAGCTCTTCATGCTCAGAAGATACGAGTCAAGACTGTAATCCGGTCTTGGGCAGGGCTTTTGCCCTGTCACCCGCAGCACCTTTTTACCTCTCTACATTCAAACTTTCCCCCAAACTCATTACATCTTAGCCAACTTTTCGATAAAATAGCTCCATCTATTTTTTCAAAGGGTATTCCATGACATTTACCGCACCCCTGCAACAAAACAGCATCAAGATCATGCTCCTTGGCTCCGGAGAGCTTGGCAAAGAGGTCGCCATCGAGGCACAGCGTCTTGGCATCGAAGTCGTTGCCGTAGACAAGTACGAGAACGCACCTGCACACCTTGTAGCCAACCGAAGCTACGCCATTGACATGCAGAATGAAGCGGCAGTGCTTGAACTCATCGAAAAAGAGAAACCAAGCTACATTCTGCCCGAAGTGGAAGCGATCTCCATCTCGGCACTCTTTGAAGCGGAGAAGCGCGGCTACCATGTCATCCCCAACGCAGAGGCGGTCAACAAGACGATGAACCGAAAGAACATCCGCGTCTTTGCCGCAGAGGAGCTTGGGCTGAAAACTTCAAAGTATGAGTTTGTCACAACACTGGAGGGGCTCAAGGCTGCAGCAGAGCGTATGGGCTTTCCGTGTGTCATCAAGCCGGTAATGAGCTCTTCAGGCCACGGGCAGAGCATTGCCAAAACAGCCAATGATATTGAAAAGTCCTGGGAGATCGCCAAGGAGGCGCGCGGCGATGCGAGCGAGCTGATTGTCGAAGAGTTCGTTCCTTTCGACTACGAGATCACCCTGCTTACGGTACGCAACGAGACCGGTACGGTCTTCTGCGACCCCATCGGCCACATCCAGCAGGATGGTGACTTCATCCTCTCCTGGCAGCCGATGGCAATGAGCGACGCGGCACTGCAGAAGGCGAAAGAGATCGCCAAAGCGGTCACAGACGGCCTTGGCGGCCGCGGCATCTTCGGTGTGGAGTTCTTCGTCAAGGGTGAAGAGGTCTACTTCTCCGAACTCTCTCCACGCCCGCATGATACCGGTATGGTCACCCTCATCACCCAGAGCCAGAGCGAATTTGCCCTGCATGTGCGTGCCGTACTGGGGCTGCCTCTGGCCTTTACCACCTACGGTGCGGGTGCCTGCGGTGCCTACAAGGCAAAACATGAGAGCCATACACCGGTACTGGAGATTCCTGATGACGCCTTTGGCGAGAAGAGTTTCGTGCGTGTTTTCGGCAAGCCTGAATCGCATGTGGGGCGCCGTATGGCCGTAAGCCTCGTTCTCGATGAGGATGTAGAAGTGGCCAAAGCCAAAGCGACCGATATTGTATCGCGTATCGATGACCATTAAGCAGTACACCCTCAACCTCCCTCCGATGCCGCGCGGCATGCACCTGATTACCGCAAAGGTAGAAGCGCTGTTTGACGGCAGTGTGCAGACCGGTCTGGCACACCTCTTTTTGCAACACACGAGTGCTTCGCTCTGCCTGAACGAAAATGCCGACCCGACCGTACGCAGCGATGCGGAGACCTTTTTAAACGACCTCATTCCCGAAAGCTACCCCCGTTTTGAGCATACCCTGGAGGGCAGCGACGATATGCCCGCCCATCTGAAGAACATGCTGCTTGGTACCGAATTGACAATTCCCCTTACACACGGTAAACTAAACTTAGGAATATGGCAGGGGATCTACCTTTGCGAACACCGCAACTACGCCGGAAGCCGAAAACTTATCATTACACTGCAAGGAGAGTAATATGCGCAAACAAATCGTCATACTCGATACCGAAACCCTGGGAGCCGACCTCGACCTAAGTGTACTCGAACGCTTCGGAGATATCACCCAATACAAAAACACCCTGCCCGACGAGACTGCAGAGGCGATCCGTAACGCGCATATCGTCATCAGCAACAAAGTCGTACTGACAAAAGAGATGATGGCGCAGGCGCCACACCTGGAGCTTGTCTGTATTGCCGCGACAGGCATGAACAATGTCGACCTTGAAGCGGCAAAGGCACTTGGCATCACCGTCAAGAACGTTGCGGGCTACTCCACGCCATCTGTAGTGCAGCACACTTTCGCGATGCTCTTCTACCTGATGGAGCACCTCAAATACTACGATAATGCAGTCCAGACAGGGATATGGAGCATGTCCGGACTCTTTACCGACATCACCCACCCTTTCCATGAACTCCAGGGCAAAAAGTGGGGTATCATCGGTATGGGTGCCATAGGCCAGGAGGTAGCCAAAGTCGCCACCGCGTTCGGTGCAGCGGTCACCTACCACTCCACAAGCGGAGAGAACACAAACCACCCCTACATCCACCAGCCGCTCGACATATTGTTGAGCACCAGCGATGTCATCTCCATCCACGCACCCCTGACCGACCAGACCTACGGTCTCATCAACGAAATAAACCTACCCATGCTCAAGGAGAAAGCCATTCTTCTCAATCTCGGCAGAGGCGGCATCGTGAATGAAACCGACCTTGCCTACGAACTCGACCGCAGAGAGATCTACGCCGGTCTGGATGTGCTTGAAAAGGAACCCATCGATATGGAGAACCGTCTGATGCAAATAGAGCACAAAGAGCGCCTGCTCATCACCCCGCATATCGCCTGGACCAGCATCGAATCACGAAAGAGACTGCTTGCGGGAATTGTTGAAAATATTGAAACATATTTAAACACGTAGGGGGCATAATCACGCACCGCATATTCAGATTTGCAGACAAAACATATTTTTGCTAAAAGGCGTGAAAAGGTGCGTGATTACGCACCCTACACGACACCATATAAAAGGGTTAATATAGATGATTGATGTACTTATTATCGGTTCCGGCGGCGCGGGGCTCTCTGCTGCACTTGCCGCTAAAGAGGCAGGTGCTTCAGTGCTTGTCGTAGGGAAAATGTACCCTACCAACTCCCAGACCGCTATGGCGCAAGGGGGCATGAACGCTGCACTTGGCAATGTCGAAGAAGATCATGTCTCACTGCATATCGCAGATACTATCAAGTCAGCTCACGGACTCTGTGATGAAGATACTGTACGGCACATGTGTGCCGATGCACCTCAAACCATAGCGTGGCTCGAACGTATAGGCGTGCCTTTTTCCAGAATAGACATAGGAGCCGCAGATGACAACGCTGAAGCATTGTCATCTGAGGTCAGCCCCCTACATACCATCGCGCAGCGCAAAATGGGTGGTGCGAGCGCCAAACGCGCCTGCTATGCGCAGGACTATACAGGACTCAAACTTCTCCATACACTCTATGACACTTGTCTGAAAGAGGGTATCGCCTTTCTTGACGAACATTTCCTGCTTGAGCTCATCGTCCCTGACGATACTGCCAAGGGTGCCGTTGTGCTTGATATCCGAAGCGGTGAGGTCAAACAGATCGATGCCAAGTCTGTCATCATTGCTACAGGCGGTTACGGGGGTATCTACCACGGTTACACCACCAATATGTACGGTGCATCTGGAGACGGCATCGCCGCTGTACTGCGTGCAGGCGGCGCGGTAAGCGATATGGAGTTCGTACAGTTTCATCCTACAGGGCTCAAACATTCAGCTATTTTGATGAGTGAAAGTGCACGGGGCGAAGGGGGATACCTTGTCAACAGCAAACAAGAACGCTTTGTTGATGAGCTAAAACCTCGTGATGAAGTGGCTCGTGCGATCTTTGAACAGTTGCAAAAGCAAGAAGAGGTCTTTTTGGATCTACGTCATCTGGGAGAAGAGAAGCTCATGACACTGCTCCCTCAAGAGGTAGCACTTTGCAAACTTCACGAAGGGGTTGATCCTGTCTCAGAGCTTGTCCCTATCAAGCCTGTCACACACTACACCATGGGTGGTATCGATGTAGACTATGCGCTGGAGGTCAACGGCATAAAAGGCTGTTTTGCCGTGGGTGAGTGTGCCAATGCCAAAGTGCACGGTGCCAACCGTCTTGGGGGCAACTCTCTACTGGAGATCACCGCCTTTGGTCGATTTGCAGGAGAAAATGCCTACAAGCATGCCGTCTATGCCAGCAGCAAACCTGCCAATAGCAACGTATTACACGCGTGCCAAAAGAAGATAGAGAGACTCTTCACTCAGGAAGCTCCGATCGACTTCTATACCCACCGCAAAGCACTTGGCAAACGCTTTTATGAAAACGTAGGTATCGTCCGCACTGAAGCGGGACTGACACAGGCACTCGAAGAGGTGGTCGCCACCCAGATCGCACTCAAAAAGATGGGTATCCGGGACAGATCCAAAACCAACAACCAAAATCTTGTAGAGTTTCTGGAGTTCGAAAACGCTCTGATGCTTGCCCCTACCATCATCTCAGCCGCACTGGCAAGAAAAGAGAGCCGCGGGGCACACTGCCGAAGCGACTATCCGCAGAGTGACGATACCCATTTTAAAAAGCATATTGTCTTACAGTGGAAGGATAAACAATGATATTACAAAATCTCCGTAGGGTGTTGTACCCTTACAACACCGATATCATACATAGTACAACGATCTCCTACGCTGGGAAAAGGTGTTGTGGGGGCACAACACCCTACGCCATGAAAGGATTGTGATGCAGATAACTATCAAACGAGACAAAAGCTTTGAAGATTTCCAAATCTCCGAAGGACTCACCCTCCTTGCCGCACTCTACGAGATCAAAGAGCAGCACGATCCTACCCTCACATTTTCGGCAGGATGCCGTGCCTCAGTATGTGGTACCTGTGCCGTACGTGTCAACGGAAGAGAGGAACTCGCCTGTGCCTACAAGCCCAAAGAGGGTGACACCGTTGAACCGCTGCAGTACCACCCCGTATTGCGGGATTTGAAAGTAGATAAACAGCAGGCAAAAACAACACTGCAAAAGAGCCAGACATGGCTGCACAGCTATACGGAGGTGGCATTGACTCCCCAAGATGCCCATTTGACAGAGAGACAGACAGACTGCATCCTCTGCGACAGCTGTTACTCTGCCTGCCCCGTCTTTGCCGTCAATCCTGATTTCCTTGGGCCCTTCGCCCTCACACGTGCCTACCGCTACACTGTGGACAAACGTGAAGGCGAATCCAAAAGCATCGTCGGTGCGGTACAGACAAACGGTGTATGGGACTGTACGCTATGCGGTGAGTGTACTGCCGTCTGCCCCAAAGGCATCGACCCAAAAATGGACATTACGATGTTACGCGGAGAATCACTCAATCACGGATACAGCGATCCAAGCTTTGCAAACCAAAGCTTTGGTACGCCGGATTTTGGAGGAGGGTTTGGGTTTGACCCCAATGGTGGGTTTTAAGCTCTCTTGAGCATGCTCATTGGACGAGTACTGCTTGAACCATCAAATGTTTTTACAGCTGCTTCAAGCTTGTCAAGCAATGCGATAAGTTCAGTTGATGTTGATTGCAGTGATATAAAATATTTTCGCGCTTTTTCCATCTCTTGTTTCGTAACCTCTTTGCTGTTGAATGTAAGGATCTTATGCAGGAGTGAGCGCTTCTGCGGGACAATAAAGAAAATTTTATAAATCTCTCCATATACATCATGCAGACTGTCATGATGGAATTCAATCTGTTCAATAATACTTTTGAACGTATCTTCTATTCTCAGTTGCTGACCTACTTCTCCGTACAGCCATCGTCCAAAACCACAGGTTGTCGGCTCCAAGGGGATAAACTCTTTATCTACAGGAAGCCCTGTAATCAAATGATCTGCTCGTTTGACCCATCTCATATGGGCAATCTTTGCACTGTTAAGTTCCTGAATAATAGTCGCTTTTGATAACACATTGACTCCTTTTTATTATTGTAGTTACGAAATATTACCTGTAAAACATCGTCAAACTATCACAAATAGGAGAAATATTATCTTGTTTTTAATTTTTATACAATCTATATACTTTTTATCAGAAATTTCGTACCGTCACGATATAAAGAGAGGAGGAAACAATGACAATTTGGATTCAGTTAATAAAGGCGTGCCGGATCTCATTAGGTATCTTTTTGGGGCGCATCGTTTTGCTGTCTACAAAAACCCACTCCGTTACACCCTCACAGACAATAGCACCATCCTCAATACGGCTGATTTCATAACGACGGATGGAGAGGATTTTACCAATATCCTCTACCCATGTTTTCATTTGCAGTGCATCATTTTCAAATGCAGGTTTTTTGTACTCGATATGGTGCGATTTTGCTACCCATATACCACCATATCTCAGACACACGTCATGCCCTGCACCTACCGATTCCGAGTGCTTTGTTGCCGCTTCGATCATCCATGAAAGATAGGTAACATTGTGGACATGACCATTAAAGTCAATGTCCGACTGCTGTACAGAAAAACTGTACGTAAAGGAAGAAAGATTAGATGTCACGCGGATCGACAATCTTCCCGGCGATCGCACTTGCCGCAGCCACTGCGGAGTTTGCAAGGTAAATCTCGGAAGTTCTCGCACCCATACGACCGACAAAGTTACGGTTGGTTGTCGCCACACAGCGCTCACCGTCACCGAGGATACCCATATAGCCGCCCAGGCAGGCACCACAGGTTGGGTTACTCACGACTGCACCCGCTTCGATAAGGGTATCGATGAGCCCTTCATGCTGTGCCTGCATCAAAATCTTCTGGGTTGCAGGGGTAACGATCATGCGGGTATGTCTGGCAACACGTTTGCCTTTGACGATCTCTGCCGCGATGCGCAGGTCTTCAAGCCGTCCGTTGGTACAGCTTCCGATCATCACCTGATCGATCTTAAGATCGTCGGCTACCGCCTGCTCTACAGGCTTACCGTTACTTGGCAGGAACGGGTAGGCGATCACCGGTGAGAGGTTCGCCATATCGATGGTGATCTCCTGGCAGTAGGTCGCATCCTCATCGGAGTAGTGAAGCTTCGGCTCGCTTCGCAGCCCGCCGTTTGCTTCGGCACGCTCATCAAGGTAGGCTTGTGATACTTCGTCGATAGCGAAGATGCCACTCTTGGCACCCGCTTCGATCGCCATATTACACATCGAGAAACGATCACTCATACCAAGATACTGCACACCCTCTCCTGTAAACTCGATCGCTTTGTAGAGTGCGCCGTCCACGCCGAGGATGCGGATCAGCTCAAGGATGATGTCCTTGCCGTAGATATGTTTGCCGGGTTTGCCTACCAGGTTAACCTTGATGGACTCCGGTACTTTGAACCAGTTGCCACCCGTGATGATGGAGAAGGAGATATCAGTACTCCCCATCCCTGTCGAGAAAGCCCCCAGTGCACCGTGTGTACAGGTATGGCTATCTGCTCCAATGATCACATCACCGGGGATCACCAGTCCTTTTTCAGGCAAGAGCGCATGCTCGATTCCCATATCTTTCTCATCGAAGAAGTATTTAAGATCATGCTTGTAGGCAAACTCACGGCTGATCTTCGCCTGGTTGGCAGAGGCAATATCTTTTGCCGGGATGTAGTGATCCATCACAATGGCAAAGCCGTCAGGATTGGCAAGTTTCTCTGCTCCGCTCTCTTCAAAGGCTTTGATGGAGATGGGGGTGGTAATGTCGTTACCGATGGTCATATCGATCGGCACTCTGACGATCTCACCGGCATAGACATCACGCCCGGCATGCTCGGAGAAGATCTTTTCTGTTATCGTTTGTCCCATAGGAAAATCCTTAAAATTGTTATCATTAATTGCGCGAATTATAGCAAAATAAAGTTATGGTAGAATTTCATTGAATATTTCACCCTTGTTCCCAACCTCTTTGTTGGGAATGTATACCTGATACTTTAGATTCAATTTGGTGCGTGGATACGCACCCTACGGGAACACTATGAAACTTACCGAACTGCAAGCCATCGCCAAGCGTCTAAACGATTTCACTTTCATCTCTCGTGCAAGACGTGTCGAGGACAACACCATCGAGATCGTCTTTGACAAAAAGCAAAGCTACTTTTTCAACATGACCCGCGGGCACAGTTTTGTCTACAAAGCCCCCAGCCAGCGTCCCCTTCAGGGGTACAACGCACCCTTTGATACACTGCTTCACAGCCTACTTGCCGGCAGCAGGATACTCGAGGTCACTGTGCCGGAAAATGACCGCATTTTACGATTCAAAATAGCACCCAAGAGCGCCTACAAAAACCAGACGGTCTATCTACAACTGGAGTTTACCGGCAAAAACACCAATGCCATTCTGCTCGATGAGAATGAAACGGTCATCGAGGCACTGCGGCATATCGACGGACAGCAGTCGTTTCGTGTGGTACGCCCCGGAGTTGAGTTGTTGCCCATCCCCCGTAGGGTGTTGTCCCCCAACAACACCAACGAGCAACACAACGGTAATGATATTTCGGATATCGATACCACCTTGGAAGAGCGATACCATACCATACAGCAACAGCGCCTTGCCCAGATGAGGCGACAGAAGCTTACCCAGACAGCCAAAAAGATAGAGAAACTGCAAAAAGAGATCGCTAAACTCCCAAGCCCCCAAAAGCTCGAAGCCCAAGCTGCCACCTACAGCACCTACGGCAACCTCATCCTTGCCAACCTCTACCAGATAAAACCCTACGACACCAAGCTCAAAACATGGGATTTTGAAGGTAATGAGGTGACAATCCCTCTGCCCAAAGATATCAAGGTCAACCGCCTGAGCGACCACTACTTCAACCTTGCCAAACGTGCCAAGAACAAAGCCAAAAATATCCACATCGAAAAAGAGAACCTCCAGAGCAAAAAAAACTTTTACGACAATATCCACTACGCCATCACGCAAGCCAAAGAGCCCTACGAACTGGAACTTCTGGTACCCAAACGGGGCAAGTCCCAGCGCAAAAAAGAGAAGATGCGAGAAGGTGAACTCTTTTGGATAGAGGACTACAAAGTGCTTGTCGGACGCAACGCCAAAGAGAATCAGGCACTGCTTAAAGCCGCCAAGAGCAACGACATCTGGATGCATACCCGCGAAATCCCCGGATCGCATGTCATTATCCGCACCGACAAGCAGAACCTCCCCGACTCTGTCCTGCAGGCTGCCGCCAAACTCTGTGTAGACTTCTCTACCGACCAGCCGGGCAACTATCTTGTTGACTACACCAAACGCAAATTTGTCAAGATACAGGAAGGTTCCAACGTAGAGTACGACAAATACCAGACCATCCCCGTACTTAAAGAGGGCGTAGAAATAAGGGTTTAACGCAAAAACTGCTATAATCTATGCCTATAAGAAGCAAGGACAGGATCATGATCAAGATATTTACAGACCATCAGGAGCGTTGGCTGACAGGCATCGGACTGCTGGCACTGGTAGGATTCATCGGGTGGATGGACAGTTTTTTTGTCATGTGGGCCTTTTTGGGCATCATCTACATCTTTGCGTTCTATGAAGCAATGAAGCTCTTCAGGCTGGTAGGTCCCTCTGCCTATTTCTGGGCAGCATTTTTATGGGTGGTCGCCTACTTCTACCCAAACCCTGACGATCTGTTCTACTTTGTCGCCATCATTTTCGGTGCCTCCATCGCCTACTTCCACAACTTCGACAAACGGCTGATCCTGCCCTTTCTCTATCCGGCTGCCGGCATCTTCTTTTTCCTGATCCTCTATGATGACTTTGGTATTGCTGCAATGTTCTGGCTGCTGGTCACCGTGGCGCTGACCGATGTGATGGCATTTTTCACCGGCAAAGCGATCGGTCGTACCAAATTTTCAGACACCAGCCCTAACAAGACACTTGAAGGGGTGATCGGCGGTATTGTATTTGCCACTGCTGCAGGTACCTATGTGGGGCTTTATGTAGCGCCGGGGTGGATCGCCTTTGTTGTCACCCTTCTGACCTCTATCGCTTCGGTATTTGGAGATCTTTTCGAGAGCTACCTCAAGCGTGAGGCGGGGGTCAAAGACAGCGGCGATCTGCTCCCCGGACACGGCGGCATCCTTGACCGTATCGACGGCTATCTCTTTGGCGCACCGATGATGGTGATCGCGCTTAGAGCGTTTTTATAACCTATGTCTATTGTTCTTCTTGGTTCCACCGGCTCCATTGGGGTCAATACCCTCATCATCGCCCAACGCTACAACATTGAAGTGGAAGCTCTCGTTGCGGGGAACAACATTGACCTGCTCAACGAGCAGATTGCCGCATTTGCTCCCAAAACGGTTGCCATCGCCCACGAAAAAGACAGAGCGCGTGTCAATCACTCCGATGTGCGTGTCGGTACTGAGGGTATCCTCTCCATTATAGAGGAGGCACAAAGCCCCACAGTCGTTAATGCACTGGTTGGCTACACAGGGCTCGCCCCTACCCTCAAAGCAACCCAACTTGGCAAAAAGGTTGCCCTTGCCAACAAAGAGTCACTGGTGGTCGCCGGTGCGTTTATCAACATGGACCTGATCACCCCCATCGACTCCGAGCACTTCGGGCTTTGGTACCTCATGAACGACCGCCCCTTCTCCAAGCTCTACATCACCGCAAGCGGCGGAGCCTTCAGAGAGTGGGAACTGGAGAAGATGAAAGATGCCACCTTCGCAGATGCCCTCAAACACCCCAACTGGTCAATGGGAGACAAGATCACCATCGACTCGGCGACCATGACCAACAAACTCTTTGAACTCCTCGAAGCCAAATGGCTCTTTGATACTGCAAATATCGATGCCGTCATAGAAAAACAATCGATCATTCACGCATTGGTCGAGTTCGTAGACGGCTCCACCATCGCACACTTCGCCGGTGTGGATATGAAGCTGCCCATCGCTTTTGCGCTCAAAGGAGAAGTGTCAGAGCCCATCCTTCCACCGGTAGATCTGCTTGGTATCGGAGAACTCTCCTTTGCGCCTATCGAAGAGGCACGTTATCCTATCTGGAGCATCAAAGAGCACATTCTAAACAACCCTCATCTCGGTGTCGTTGTCAATGCCGCCAATGAAGTCGCCATTGAAGCATTCAAAAAAGAGCAGTGCAGTTTCTTTGGGATGAGCGATATTGTGCTGGATGCCTACAGGCATTTTGAAGATGTAGTACCAAACAGTATTGAAGATGTTGTTCAAATTGATGAAGAGGTAAGAGCGTATGCAGCAGCCCTGTAGGGTGTTGTCCCCCGACAACACCAACTTCACACCATTACGCTTAGATTGGTGCTGTGAGGGCACAGCACCCTACGGAGGTAAGTATGAGTCGTTATAACAAGACTCTCATATTGCACGGTTGGGGTGGCAGTGACTACCCGCACTGGCAGGCACATCTTGCCATGGAAGTAGCCAAAAACTACGGTACGGTCAGCTTCCCGCTGATTCAGCACCCCCACTACCCCTCCAAAAACCGCTGGATCAAACAGGTCAAAGCCATTTTGGAGGATTTCCGTCCCGATACCGTCGTCTGCCATTCTCTTGCCAACACCCTTTGGTTTTGGCTTTGCGAAGAGGGTATCGCTCCGGTAGAGAGGCTCTTTATGGTCTCCCCGCCCAGTTTACAGACAGATGAACACACCATCAAAAGCTTCTTCCCCTGTCCAATGCCGGAAACGTTATGCGCAAAAGAGGTGCAGATGTTCGTCTCCGACAACGACCCGTGGATCAGTGTAGAAGAGGCGCAACAGATCACTTCACACTACAATGTTCCACTAAAGATACTGCACAATGCCGGACATATCAATGCTGAAAGCGGATTTGGGAAGTGGGAAACGATAGAAAAACTTGTTATAAGGGAAAAAGCATGTTAAATACCCGTAGGGTGTTGTGCCCCCACAACACCGTGAATTTGGATAGTGTTTTGGTGTTGTCAGGGGACAACACCCTACAGGAGCACAGATGATTTTAAGTATCGAAAGTTCCTGCGACGACAGCTCCATCGCCATCACCGAGATTGCTACCAAAAAAGTGCTTTATCACAAAAAAATCTCCCAGGAAGCCGAACACGCCTGCTATGGGGGTGTTGTACCCGAATTGGCTTCGCGTCTGCATGCGGTGGCACTGCCCAATATCTTAGAAGAGACCAAACCCTATTTTGACCGACTCAAAGCCGTAGCCGTGACCAATCAGCCGGGGCTGGGTGTGACCCTGCTTGAGGGGATCGCTATGGCAAAGACGCTGGCGACACTTCTACATATTCCACTCATCCCCGTACACCATCTCAAAGGGCATATCTATTCACTTTTTATCGAAAAACCGACCCGCTTCCCGCTGCTGGTACTGCTGATCTCCGGCGGTCATACGATGGTAGTACGCGTAGAGAGCTTTGAGAAGATGGAGATCCTTGCCACCTCGATGGATGACAGTGTGGGTGAGAGCTTTGACAAAACTGCCAAAATGATGGGGCTTGGCTACCCTGGCGGCCCCATCATCGAACAGCTTGCAAAAGAGGGAGATGAGAACCGTTTTGACCTCCCTGTACCGCTTCGAAACTCCAAACTGATTGCCTTCTCCCTCTCCGGACTTAAAAATGCCGTCAGACTTGTTGTTGAGAAGCTTGGCGGTGCAGAGGCAATGAGCCGTCAAGACAAGTGTGACCTTGCCGCCTCCTTCCAAAAAGCGGTCAAACTGCACCTGCTGCAAAAGAGCAAAAAGATCTTCAAATCCGAACCCATCAAAGACTTCGCCATCGTCGGCGGAGCCTCCGCCAACCTCTACCTTAGAGATGCCTATAAAACCCTCTGCCGCGAGTTTGGCAAAACCTTGCACACCGCACCCTTGGAGTACTGCTCTGACAATGCTGCGATGATCGGACGGTATGCACTCGATGCCTATGAGAGAAAATGCTTTATTGATCCGAATGAAATAGACCTTGTCAGCACGAAAAAACTGGGAGCAGGAGAAAGGCTTTAATCTTGTCTCTGACAGCACCAAACAGAATACCACTAAAATAATGGCTTATAAAATATCGATTGTCACAGAAACTTGCCAGTAAGTGGCAGACATAATGACAACACGCCAGTCCTTCAGCTTTTCTTTTTTCTTTGCTTCGTTTCTCTTTTTCTTTGTGCTGCTACAAAGAAAAAAGAAATGAAGAGAGGAGCATGACAACTTTAGTCTGCAAATGCCCACAACATCACGCTTCCTATAAGTTTATTTCGATAAAATATATACAATTTATACACTAAAAACGGAGTCTCAGTATGGCAGAATACGGCGCAAGTAACATCAAAGTCCTCAAGGGGCTTGAAGCAGTACGGAAAAGACCGGGAATGTACATTGGTGACACCTCTACCAAAGGGCTTCACCACCTTGTTTACGAAGTGGTTGACAACTCCATCGATGAAGCAATGGCAGGATATTGTGATACTATCAAAGTCACCCTTACCAAAGCCGGTTCGGCAATCATCGAAGATAACGGACGGGGAATTCCTGTAGCGGAACATCCTACCGAGAAGATCTCTGCTGCGACCGTCGTTCTGACAGTACTGCATGCGGGGGGTAAATTCGACAAAGATACCTACAAGGTTTCCGGCGGTCTGCATGGGGTTGGGGTCTCCGTGGTCAACGCCCTTTCAAGCAAATTGCATTTGACAGTTTTCCGTGACGGGAAAATTTACGAACAGGACTTTGAAAAAGGCATACCTCAGGGGATCCTTGAAGTTACCGGCACAACCCGCAAAACCGGTACAAAGATCGAGTTCTGGCCGGATGAAAGTATTTTCACTGAAAGCGTCGAGTTCCAAAAAGAGATTCTGATGAAACGATTCAAAGAACTCTGCTACCTCAACCCACGCATTACCATCGATTTTAGAGATGAACGTGACGGTACAAAAGAGAAATACCACTTCGAGGGTGGGATCAAGCAGTTTGTAGAAGACATGAATACCAAACCGCCCATCTGCAGTGCACAGTTTTTTCAGGGCAAAATGGAAGATATCGAGATCGACATTGCCCTGATGTACAATGACTCGGACAGTGAAAAAACACTCTCATTTGTCAACAACATCAAAACTCCCGAAGGCGGTACGCATGAGGCAGGCTTTAGGGCAGGACTTACCCGTTCACTCTCCAGCTACATTGCCAAAAACGCCAATGCCAAAGAGAAAAATACAAAAATTACCGGAGATGACTGTAAAGAGGGACTTGTTGCCATCGTCTCCGTACGTGTACCTGAACCACAGTTCGAGGGTCAGACCAAAGGAAAACTCGGTTCAAGCTATGTCCGTCCGCTGGTACAGAAGTTTTTCACTGAGAGATTCAATAAATACCTCGAAGAGAACCCCATCGAAGCCAAAGCGATCATGGCACAGGTACTTCTGGCTGCCAAAGGGCGTGACGCTGCCAAGCGTGCACGTGACCTCGTCAAGCGCAAGGACTCCATGAGTGTCGGTACCCTGCCGGGTAAACTGGCAGACTGTCAAAGCAAAGACCCGGAGATTTCAGAGATCTACCTCGTCGAAGGTGACTCTGCGGGCGGTTCCGCAAAACAGGGACGTGACCGTGTCTTTCAGGCCATTCTGCCACTGAAAGGTAAAATCCTCAATGTAGAGAAGTCACGTCTTGAAAAAATCCTGAAATCTGATGAAATCAAAAACATGATCACAGCTATGGGATGCGGCATCGGCGATGAGTTCGACGAAGCAAAACTGCGTTATCACAAAATCATCATCATGACCGATGCGGATGTCGACGGAAGCCACATCCAGACACTGCTGATGACCTTCTTTTTCCGCTTTTTGCGCCCGATCATCGAAAAAGGCTACCTCTACCTTGCCCAACCGCCGCTTTACCGCTACAAAAAAGGGAAAAACGAAACCTATCTCAAGGACGACAAAGCACTCAATGACTTTCTTATTGAAAACGGAATCGATGTGATTGAGAGTGAGACCATGGGGCGTAACGACCTTATTGACCTGTTCAAACTGGTCGCCTACTACCGCATGACCCTCAAAGAGATCGAAAAGCGTTTCGCACTGATCGAGGTGCTTCGTTACATGATTGAAAATCCGGATATTGTCGGAACGGACAACAAAACACTGGCAGCAACGATTGAAAAATACATTACTGACCTTGGATACAACATCCTCAACCGCTCGGTAACGGACGATCGTCTCCACTACTATGTGCAGACCAACGACGGTCTTGAAGAACTTATCATTGATGATGTACTCTTTACCAACCCGCACTACAACGAAGCGATCCATATTCACCAAAAGATCCAGGAACACATTACCGATGAGTTTAAAGACAGAGACCTGCTTGAGCTCTTCGCACAGGTCGAAGCCAATGCAAAAAAAGGTGCGTATATCCAACGCTACAAAGGTCTTGGTGAAATGAACCCTGAACAGCTCTGGGAAACAACAATGACACCGGAAAACCGAAGTCTGCTGCAAGTAAAAATCAACGATATGGAAGAAGCAAGCGAAACCTTCACCCTTTTCATGGGTGACGAAGTCGAACCGCGTCGTAATTACATTGAACAGCATGCAAAAGATGTCAAACACCTGGATGTCTAATGCTCCTCTCCGAACTTGAAGAGCGCGAACGACGCTTTAAACTGGCACTGCGTGCCGGGATTCCTGTCGTTCTGCTCATTTCTCTTGTTTTTTACAGTATCTTTTTCCGGGATCATGGCATCTCTTTTGATACTGAAAACGCTGTACTCTTTGGAAGCCTGCTGTTTGTAACGGTCTATTTTATCTACTTCCTGATGGAACTCAGTGTCAAAGAGAGTCTTTTGGATCAAACCACACAAGGTTTTAATGAACGTGCTTTTATCAAAAAACTTGAACAGTTTCACCCCAAAGTCCTGGTACTTTTTGTAGTAAAAAACCTTTCAACAATCAATGAAAACTACAGTACAGAAGAAGTTGACAAAATGCTCTATACGCTTATTCACCGCCTGAATGAAACACTGCATCATGCCGGTTTTCCAAAAGCAGTCATTGCCAGGCGTTATGGAGCAGAATTCATTGTCGCTTTGGAAAAAGAAGCACCACAGATTGAAACACTGCTAAAAGCGTTTATAGAACACAACCATACAATAGACACTATCGAGATCGACTACGCATTCTCTGTTATTACCAATACCGGAGAGGATATTACCAAAGACATTCAACACCTTAAAGACCTGCTTACCATGCAGGGAAAACAGGAAGGGAACTCCAGTAAGGCTAAACACATTATCAGTGATTCCAAAGCACTCAGTGAAATCGAACAGTGCATTACCACTGCCCTTGAGAAACGTTCATTGCAACTCTCTTTCAGACCACTGCTGAATACCCATACCGACACGGTCGATATCTATGAAGTCTCCGCCAGACTCAAGACACCCCAAAGCGGAGAGATACTGCCGCGTATCTATCTCCCTGTCATCAATCGGCTCGGACTTGGCAGGACATACGATATGGCACTGCTTGAACATGTGCTGGCTCTGCTTCCTCTTATTGATGAGGGTATCTCACTCTCTTTCAATCTTTCACCGTTCTCTTTACGTGACGAATCGTTCCAAGAGGCATTCTTTGAAAAGCTGGAAGATCTCGGTGTCAATCCAAAACGTATTATTATCGAACTTTATGAACGCAAGACACACCACAATCTCAGCGGCTACCTTAAAACACTTAACCGTTTCCGTGCAAAAGGGGTACGTATCGCTATTGACAATTTCGGCTCCTCCAATGCTTCCATGGAATATATGAAACATTTCGACTTTGACCTGGTACAGTTTGACCGCGACTATGTTACAAAGCTTGACGAGAAACATACCCGCGCCATGCTTACATCCCTCATTCAGATGGCCAAAGAACTTCATATTACTACTGTTGCAAAATGGGTGGACAAGAAAAAACAGAAAGAGGAACTCATTCACCTTGGTATCGACTACCTGCAGGGATTTGGTATCGCAAACGCACTGAGTGAGACACAACTTATAGAAAAATACAACAAAGGATAACCAATGAAATACGGTGAAAAAGAGATTAGAGAGTTTGACATTAATGCAGAAGAAAATTACTGGCCAAATGAACATGAAAAGCGTTACGAGATCAATATCGAGCTGCCGGAATTTATGTGTCTTTGTCCCCGTTCAGGATACCCTGATTTTGCAAAACTGACGCTTACCTATACTCCGGACAGCAAAGTCATCGAGCTTAAAGCGCTCAAGCTTTACATCAATTCCTTTATGTACCGTTACATTTCACATGAAAATTCCGCCAATGAGATTTTCGATACCCTGTACAGTAAGCTACAGCCAAAATCAATGAAACTTGTAGCAGACTTCAATCCCAGAGGCAATGTCCATACCGTCATCACCATTGACTCGGAGACGATGTAAAAATATGTCAATCTGACATCAAAAAAGCCTCTGCCCTCTGAACTTGCTATCATACACCATTCCATACCAAAGGAGTCGTATGATCGTTTTTACAGATGTCATGGGACGGGTACGTGAAGTACTGATGCTTCAGACGCAGCGCACTAAAATCAAAGACAGGGAAGTCGCACTTGCACTCAACCTCGACCCGCAATACTTCGCTGTTATCAAGCGGCGCAACAAACTTCCCTACGAAGCACTGGCGCACTTTTGTAAAACACACCGCATCAGCCTCAACTGGATCCTTTTTGCACAAAATCCGCGTCATTTGACCTAACAATAATTTATAGCTATAATAAAGTGTACATTAACCAAAGGAAGAGAAATGAGCAAACTTGATGAAAAAATCGCACTTTATACCAAAGCCGCAAAAGACCTCAACCTAGGACTGGATGATGCATATGTAGCAGCAGTCACCAAAGGGCTTGGACCATCCATCCACAACAAGGATGCCGAAACAGTCTCCTGTTCAGACAGCAGTGAGCTTGAAACAGTCAAAAAGAACTTTCTGATCAAAAAACTTGGTCTGGAAGATTCAGACAAACTCGATGATGCCATCAAATCTGTCTGTGAGAAAATGGGTACATCAAACAGAAACAAGTACAGAGCACTCTTTTATGCCCTGCTTGCCAAAGAGTTCGGCAAAGAGTCTGTTTACGCATAGAGCTATATCTTGATGAAGAGCACGTAACGCTGCGCTTCATCATTTTTACCAAACCCCACCACTTCCATGTCACTGTATTGTGCATTGACGTTCACCCTGACCTCATACATCATCACATCCATATCGGCTATCAGAAGCGGCGGAATGACCTCTCCTACCGTAATCTCACCGTTACTATTCTCAATGGCAAATACCAACGCCTTTTTTGTCTCATCAAGCTGAAACGATGTCAGTTTCGCTTCTCCGGCATAGATAAGTCTGTCAGAATCGTTTGTATCCTCTTTTAAAAGCCCTGCAGTAAGAACATAGTCTTCTGCATTGCCAATTGATTCACGAATATCTTCAATAAGATCAATTACAACTTTCATACGCTTATACTTTCATTTTTCGTACTGCTAATCTCTTTTTGCATGGGGCATTATAGCATAAATGGTGTAGGGTGCGTAAACACGCACCTTCAGACCTTTTATCGACATAACCATTGTTATTATTAGGTATTTCAATGGTGCGAGATTTCGCACCCTACAGTACCTATCAAGTGGAAGTACATTAAGAAAAATTTCGCTGTAGTTTGCTGTAAATTTGAAGGTTGTGGTGAAGGAGTGTACGCCCAGTACATGACTGAGCCACTCCTTCAAAGTTGCAGTAAAATACTGCGAAAGATTAGCTGTTACGCTTTTCTATGATCTCTTTCGCCACATTCTGAGGCACTTCCTCATAGTGGTCAAATTCCATCGCGTATGTCGCACGTCCCTGTGTCATAGAACGCAGGTCTGTAGAGTAACCGAACATTTCTGAAAGCGGTACGAAAGCGTTAACAATTTTGTTACCTGCTCTGTCATCCATACCCGTAACGTTACCACGTCTTTTGGAAATATCGCCGATTACGTCACCCATGAAGTCTTCAGGCACTTCCACTTCGACTTTCATCATAGGCTCAAGGATCACTGGATTTGCCTCTTTGGCACCTTCACGGAATCCCATAGAACCGGCAAGTTTAAATGCCATTTCAGAGGAGTCGACATCGTGGTAAGAACCATCATAGAGGGTTACTTTGACGTCTTCTACAGGATATCCTGCCTGGATACCTCTTTGCATTGCTTCCTGGATACCTTTGTCAACAGGCCCGATAAATTCTTTTGGAATAACACCACCTTTGATCTCATCCACAAATTCATATCCGCTACCTGGCTCAAGCGGCTCAAGTTTAAGGTAAACGTGACCGAACTGACCACGACCACCAGACTGCTTGGCATACTTGTATTCTTTGTTAACCGCTTTACGGATTGTTTCACGATATGCAACCTGAGGTGCACCTACTTCCGCTTCAACTTTGAATTCACGTTTCATACGGTCAACAATGATCTCAAGGTGAAGCTCACCCATACCGGAGATGATTGTCTGACCTGACTCTTCGTCAGTAGAAACACGGAAAGACGGATCTTCCGCAGCCAGCTTGGAAAGTGCAATACCCATTTTTTCCTGGTCAGCCTTGGTTTTAGGCTCAACCGCAACAGAGATAACAGGATCCGGGAAATCCATTCTTTCAAGAACCACTTTGTCTTTTTCAGAACAGAGTGTATCACCGGTAGTGGTGTTTTTCAGTCCGACAACCGCACCGATTTCACCGGCATAGATTTCAGGAACTTCTTCTCTTTTGATCGCATGCATTTTCATGATACGACCTACACGCTCTTTTTTCTCTTTTGTTGAGTTGAGTACGTAAGAACCTGACTGGAGTGATCCACGGTAAACACGGATGAATGTCAACTGACCGACAAACGGGTCTGTCATAATTTTAAATGCCAGTGAAGCAAACTCACCGTCATCTGTAGATTCGACAATCACTTCTGTGTCAGGGTCATCCATCAATGTACCTTTAATCGGTGGTACTTCTGTTGGTGCTGGAAGGAAATCAACAACCGCGTCAAGCAGTGTCTGAACACCTTTGTTTTTGAATGCTGTACCACATGTCATAGGAACGATCTCCATGTTGATCGTCGCCTGTTTGATACCGTTCATGATCTCTTCGATAGTCAGCTCTTCGCCTTCCATGTATTTTTCCATAAGCGCTTCGTTGGCTTCACAAGAAGAGATCTCTTCGATCATTTTTTCACGGTACTCTTCAGCCTGCTCACGAAGTTCGTCACGGATCTCCTGCTCATGATATGCTGAACCCATTGCCGCTTCAGCATCCCATACGATCTCTTTCATTTTAACGAGATCGATGATACCTTCGAAGTTGTCTTCTGCACCGATAGGCAGCTGAACAGGTACAGGGTTACCCTTGAGTCTGTCACGGATCTGTCTTTCAACTTCAAAGAAGTCCGCACCGGTTCTGTCCATTTTATTGACAAAAACGATTGACGGTACACCATAACGGTTACGCTGTCTCCATACTGTCTCAGACTGTGGCTGAACCCCGCCGACCGCACAGAATACGGAAACCGCACCGTCAAGTACTCTCATTGAACGCTCAACTTCAATAGTGAAGTCAACGTGGCCCGGAGTGTCGATGATGTTAATCTGTTTGCCTCTCCACTCACAGGTGGTCGCAGCTGAAGTAATGGTAATACCACGCTCCTGCTCCTGCTCCATCCAGTCCATGGTCGCTGCACCGTCGTGAACTTCACCGATCTTGTGCTCAACACCTGTATAGAAAAGGATTCTTTCTGTTGTTGTTGTTTTACCGGCATCAATGTGCGCGGCAATACCGATGTTTCTCAGGTCTTCCAGTTTATGACTTCTAGGCATACGTTACTTCCTTACCATCTGTAGTGAGCGAACGCTTTGTTCGCTTCAGCCATTTTGTAGGTATCTTCTTTCTTCTTGAAAGCAGCACCCTTCTCAGTTGCAGCATCCATCAGCTCATTGCTCAGACGCTCCATCATTGTTCTTTCGTTTCTTTTTCTCGCAGCATCGACGATCCATCTGATCCCCAGAGACTGCTGTCTTACAGGTCTAACTTCAATAGGCACCTGGTAGGTAGCACCACCGACACGGCGGCTTTTGACTTCCATAACAGGCTTGACGTTATCCATCGCTTTGTTGAATACGTCGATCGCTTTTTCGCCAGTTTTTTCTTCAATTCTCTCAAGCGCAGAGTAAACAACCTTTTGCGCAACACTTTTCTTACCGTCAAGCATAACGGCGTTGATAAACTTTGTCAGTACTTTTGAACCGTATACTGGATCTGGCAGTACCGGTCTTACGGGAGCTTTTCTTCTTCTCATTCTCTATATCCTTTTTCTTCAATTTTATGACGCATCCAAAGCAAAGCTTCGTCTGCTACGCTGACGCTGTGTCAACTTCAGCAGTTGGCTCACACGGCTAACCGTGTTTATGCATCATTGTAATTTACTCAAGTGTCATCCCCTAAGGATTACGATGAACACCTGCTCAAGCCCATTACTAAGCTAAACTCAACCTACTGCTCCGCCTACGCGGCAACTTCACCCAAACGCTTTGCGCTTAGATTACTTAGGTCTCTTGGTTCCGTATTTGGATCTTGCCACTTTTCTGTTGGCAACACCTGAGGCATCGAGTGCACCACGAACAATGTGATACTTCACCCCTGGAAGGTCTTTAACCCTACCGCCACGTACGAGGACGATGGAGTGTTCCTGAAGGTTGTGACCTTCACCACCGATGTATGAGATCACCTCATATCCTGATGTCAGTCTTACTTTTGCTACTTTTCTCAAAGCAGAGTTTGGTTTTTTAGGAGTCGTTGTATATACTCTTGTACATACCCCTCTTCTTTGAGGACAACTCTCAAGTGCTGGTGATTTGGATTTTTTAATCACCTTTTTACGTTCTTTACGAATCAACTGGTTAATGGTTGGCAAATCGTTTCCTTTCTAAATGTTGTTTTTGCTCTGTGAGCGAATTGAATTGCTTGGCTGTTACACCATGTCAACACACTTTTTATGTGCACTGAAATTGTGCAACGACAGAAAAATGGAGGTGTATTATATCGAAATATGCTTTGATTTTTCTGAAATTATAAGGGGGAGTTATGCACACCCCGTCAAAAGCGGGGTGCAGTACAAGTGCCTGTTATTCGGCAGCCTGCATGATAATGTCCGATTCATTGACCATACCCGTTCCTACTGGAATAAGACGACCAATAACGACATTCTCTTTCAGGTCTTCGAGCTTGTCAACTGTTCCTGCTATAGATGCAGAGGTAAGTACTTTCGTTGTATCCTGGAAGGATGCTGCAGAGATAATGGAGTCCGCACCAACCGCTGCACGGGTAATACCTACCAGCATCGGCTCGGCAATTGCAGGTTCTCCGCCAAGCTTCATCACACGCTCGTTCTCTTCCTGGAATTTACGTCTGGAAACAATATCTCCGGCAATGAAGTTACTGTCACCGCTGTCAACAACCTTCACCTGTCGCATCATCTGAGAAGTGACGATCTCGATGTGTTTGTCGGAAATGTTAACCCCCTGACGGCGGTAAACCATCTGTACTTCCGAAACAACATATTCATAGAGTGCTTTTTCTCCCAGCGCTGCAAGGATATCATGGCTTGAAACTGTACCGTCAGTCAGTTTTTCACCGGCATGGACATACTCACCCGCATGTACCAATACGGCCTTGCCTTTATCGACAAACTGCTCAGTTACCTGACCGTTTTCACCCGTAATAATCAGGCGTTCTTTCCCTCTCAACGGCTTACCGAAGCTCACCACACCGTCAATCTGTGCAATGAGTGCAATATCTTTCGGACGTCTTGCTTCAAAGAGTTCGGAGACCCTTGGAAGACCTCCGGTAATATCTTTTGATTTGATCGCTGCTTTTGGTGTTTTTGCCAGGATATCGGCAATATTCACTTCCGCACCGTCAGTCACAAAAAGAATTGTCTTGGGATCAAGCTGATAACGGATCAGCTCTCCAGATTCAGTTGCCAGTACAAGTGCGGGCTTATAGGCGGCAGGGATATGCTCGTTAAGCTCCAGTCTGGTATCTCCGGTTACTTCGTCAAACTGTTCGACAACAGTCACTCCCGGAATAATATCTTCAAACTTCACCGTACCCTTCTGCTCAGCAATGATCGGCTCTGAATACGGATCCCATTCTGCAATGACAACCTGTGTTGCCACTTCCGGTGCGGAAAGAATGTCACCACGCTCAACTTTGGCATTGTTGTCTACATGAAGAACAGAACCTCTTGAAATGTAGTGACGTGCCGCTTCACGGTTGTTCTCGTCAACGATCACAGCAAAGAGACCCTTCTCTTCAACTTTATCACCCGATTTCACACCTTCATGTGCTTCCAGGTAGTCTCCCTTGAGGAGGAAGAATTTCACGGTACCTCTTGCATCCGAATGTACATTTTGTGTTACAGGTGCCCCATCTTCGACTTTCAATTCTGACGCGAATGGGATACGGCTTGGTACAGACCATCCTTCTTTAATGACTTCAACAATGGAGTCACCCTCTTCAACCATATCACCGTCGTTGAGCGGCAGGAAGAGTTTCCCTTCCAGTTTACCTGCGACACCGGCAAGCTCATTGGATTTGGCAACATCAGACTTTCTCAGGTTGTATCTAACCTCTTCTGTACCATCGGATTGTACAGAAATAACATACTCATCGTGTGTGACGACGATAGATACCTTACCTTTTGTGATCGCTTTGATCTTCGGTTCAACCAGTAGAACACCTGCGTTTCTTCGGTTGGCTACAATCAGCTGACCTTCACTGTTTTTATAAACAGAGAGGTTGTAGTAGCGTACAAAACCTTCCTGTGTCGCAATGACCTGACGCTCCTCTTTACCTGCCGTTGCCGTACCACCGGTGTGGAAGGTACGCAGTGTCAGCTGTGTTCCCGGCTCACCAATCGACTGTGCCGCAATGACACCGACCGCTTCACCCGGTTTGACCATTTTGTTGTCGGCCATATTCAGTCCGTAACATTTCGCACAGATACCTTTTGGTGCTTTACAGCTTGACGGTGCTCTCATCACAACGGAGCGGACACCGGCTTCCTGTACGCGCTTGGCAGTCTCTTCATCGATCATTGTACCTTCAGAAACCAGTACTTCGTTGGTGATAGGATCGATGATGTCTTCGGCAAGTACACGTCCGTAAATCCTGTCTGCAAGCGGCTCGATCATTTCGTTACCCACAACGATATCGGAAACTTCAACCCCTTCATGGGTACCACAGTCAGCCATAGAGATCTTGACATTTTGTGCAACGTCGATCAGCTTTCTGGTCAGGTATCCGGCATTCGCCGTCTTCAGCGCGGTATCGGCAAGACCTTTACGCGCTCCGTGGGTTGAAATAAAGTACTCAAGTACGTTCAGACCCTCACGGAAGTTCGATGTAATCGGTGTTTCAATGATCGATCCGTCAGACTTGGCCATCAGACCACGCATACCCGAAAGCTGTCTGATCTGTGCTGCTGAACCCCTCGCACCGGAGTCCGCCATCATATGTACAGAGTTGAATCCGTCTTTGTCTTTTTTAATCAGATCCATCAGTGCTTCGGCAATGGCATTGTTCGCATCAGTCCAGATGTCGATAATCTTGTTGTAGCGTTCCTGATCTGTCAGAAGTCCAGCTGCAAACTGTCGCTGGATCTCTTTGACTTCTTCTTTTGCCTTGCTGACAATCTCCCCTTTTACCGGAGGAATCTTGATATCGTCTATCGAGATAGAAACACCGACTTTGGTTGCATATTTGAAACCCATATCCTTGAGGTTATCAAGGAAACTTGCTGTCTCAGACACACCGCCTTCTTTGTAGATGTAGTCTACAAGGGCACCGATATCTTTTTTCTTCAGTACTTTGTTCCAGTATTTTTCTGGAACATAGTCAGGGATGATCGACTTAAGGATCAACCGCCCTGCCGTCGAGGTTGCAATGCGTCCATCAATAATGGTTCTGATACGTGCATTCAGATCCAGTGCCAACTGGTTAAAGGCAATCTCTACCTCTTCAACGTTGGCAAAAAGTTTGTGCTCACCTTTGACATCGTTCTTCTCGAGTGTCAAATAGTAAAGACCCAAAATCATATCCTGAGATGGTACCGCAATCGCTTTACCCGATGCCGGCAGCAAAATGTTCATCGATGCAAGCATCAATACTTTTGCTTCAGCCACAGCTTCATCAGAAAGCGGTACGTGAACAGCCATCTGGTCACCATCGAAGTCGGCGTTGAATGCCGCACAGACAAGCGGGTGCAGCTGAATCGCTTTACCCTCGATCAGTCTTGGGTGGAAGGCCTGAATAGAGAGTTTGTGCAGTGTCGGTGCACGGTTAAGCAGAACAGGGTAGTTCTCAACCACCTCTTCAAGACATTCCCACACTTCATTGACCTGCTGCTCGATCATCTTCTTGGCCTGCTTCAGTGTTGTTGCATACCCCTTCTCTTCAAGTTTCGCCATCAGGTGCGGTTTGAAGAGCTCAATCGCCATTTTCTTGGGCAGACCACACTGATCCATTCTAAGATCCGGTCCGACAACAATAACAGAACGTCCCGAGAAGTCAACACGCTTACCGAGCAGGTTTTGACGGAAACGTCCCTGCTTACCTTTAATCACTTCTGAGAGTGATTTGAGAGGACGTTTGTTGGCACCCTTGACCGCATTGCCTCTACGGCCGTTGTCAAAGAGTGCATCGACCGCTTCCTGAAGCATACGCTTTTCGTTACGAACAATAATTTCCGGTGCATCGAGTTCCACCAGACGCTTCAGACGCTGGTTACGGTTGATGACACGTCGATAGAGGTCATTCACATCTGAAACGGCAAATTTTCCGCCGTCAAGGCTTACCAGCGGACGCAGATCCGGCGGGAGTACCGGCAGCTGTGTCAGCATCATCCACTCCGGACGGTTTCCTGAATGCAGGAATGCTTCAATGACCTTCAGTCTTTTAACGATCGTTTTTCTCTTCGCTTCCGACTTGGTTGCGGCGATCTCTTCTTTCAGCTGCGAGAACATTTCGACAAGGTCAAGTTCAGCCAGCAGTTCCTGAACGATCTCACCACCCATACGTGCATCCAGACCCGTATCAGCAAAACGTGATGAAATCTGCTGATACTGCTCCTCATTGAGCACATCATATTTTTGCAGAGGATGAAGTCCTTCATTGTCGTAACTTGCTTCACCGGGTGTCTTGACAATATACGCTTCATAATACAGTACACGCTCAAGGTCTTTCATTTTGACACCGAGAAGCGTACCGATACGTGAAGGCAGGGAAGAAACATACCAGATGTGTGCAACCGGTGCGATCAAATCAATGTGACCCATGCGGTTACGTCTGACTTTCGATGTTGTAACTTCAACACCACACTTTTCACAGACCACGCCCTTGTAACGCATCTTCTTGTATTTTCCACACAGACACTCATAGTCTCTGATCGGTCCAAAAATCTTCGCACAGAAAAGTCCGTCACGCTCAGGCTTGAGGGTTCTGTAGTTGATCGTTTCAGGCTTTTTGACTTCACCGTAACTCCACGAAAGAATCTTCTCCGGACTTGCAACCTTCAGTTGAAGGGCTGCAATATCCTGTGGTCTCTCGTCACTGTTCAGGTCGATCGGTACCAGGTGTTCCAATATTTCGTTACTCATCTTCACTCTCCACTTCTTTTTTCTCTTCAAACAGTTGCGCATCCAAACCAAGCGCCTGCAGCTCTTTGGTCAGTACGAACATTGTCTCCGGTACACCGGACTCCGGTACCGATTCACCTTTGGTGATCGCTCTGTAGGCTCTTGCTCTACCTTCAACATCGTCCGACTTAATTGTCAGCATCTCTTTGAGGACATGTGCCGCACCGTAGGCTTCCAGTGCCCATACTTCCATCTCACCGAATCGCTGGCCACCGAAGAGTGCTTTACCACCGACCGGCTGCTGTGTAACAAGCGAGTATGGTCCGGTAGAACGTGCGTGAACTTTTTCATCAACAAGGTGATGCAGTTTCAGCATATACATATATCCGACGTTGACACGTTCGATCATCTTCTCACCGGTTTTCCCGTCATACAGTGTCATCTTTCCGTCACTGTCGATCTTGGCAAGTTCAAAGAGCTTCTCGAACTCTGCCTGGTTTGCACCTTCGAAGACCGGTGCAGCGAACTTCACGCCTTTTGCCCAGTCTCTGGCATACTTCAGAAGCTCTTCGTCACTCATGTTGCCAAGTGTCTCTTTTGCATTCATCAGCTTCGCAACATCTGCAATCTCGATCATCTTCGCACGAAGATCCTGAATGAACGTCTCAGTCTGGTTGTCGAACATCTCCTGAATCTGTTCACCCAGACGTTTACCGACGAGTCCAAGGTGTACTTCGAGAATCTGTCCGATGTTCATACGTGAAGGTACCCCCAGCGGGTTGAGGATGATCTCAACCGGACGACCGTCTTCAAGATACGGCATATCAATCTCAGGAACAATGTTGGAGACAATACCTTTGTTTCCGTGACGCCCTGCCATTTTGTCCCCGACTTTCAGTTTACGCTTGGTTGCGATATAGACTTTGACAAGTTTGGTAACCCCTGAAGGGAGAATATCGTCTTTCTCAAGGATCGAGAGCTTCTCTTCATGCTCCTGCTTGAGACGTTTCTTCTGCTTAAGGAAGAAGTTTTTCAGTGATTCGTACTCGTTTTGTACTTCGTCGCTGTACGACTGTACCACACCTCTGAGTGCAAAACGGTTAACCCCTTTGATGATCTCTTCAGGAATTTTCTCTCCGGCTTTATACTCTGTCTCACCGATAGCAACATCTTTGACAAGCGGCTGTTCGGAAAGATAGCGTGAAATTCTGAGAATCTCTTCACGGTCGATCATCAAAAGCTGGTCATGATGATCACTGTCAAGCTGCGCTTTTTCCTCTTCGTATGCCTGGATCGCACGTGCATCTTTTTCATAACCTTTTTTGGTAAAGACTTTGATATCGACAACAACCCCTTCCATAGAAGCAGGACAGTAAAGTGATTTGTTGACCACATGACCCGCTTTTTCTCCAAAAATCGCACGCAGCAGTCGCTCTTCCGGTGTCGGTTTGATTTCACCTTTTGGTGAGACCTTACCAACCAGGATCATTCCCGGTTTCACATAGGTACCGATCTTGACGATACCGCTCTCATCGAGGTGCAGCAGTTCATCTTCACGGATATTTGGAATGTCTCTTGTAATCTCTTCCGTTCCGTGCTTGAGTTCACGCGCTTCTACCTCTTTTTCGTAGGTATGCACAGACGTGAAAGTATCTTCACGGATGATCTTTTCAGAAACAATGATCGCATCCTCATAGTTGTATCCGTACCAAGGCATAAAGGCAACCATAATGTTCTTACCGATGGCAAGTTCACCCTGATCCATGTTCGCACCATCAGCGATCACCTGACCAGCTTTGATCTCATCACCAAGCTTGACGATAGGCGTCTGAGTAAAGGTGGTATTCTGGTTGGTACGCATATTCTTCTCAAGTGGATAGTGGTCAATGAAGACGCCTGTTTCATCTTCACCCATGATATAAATGCTGTTCGCATCTACTTTTTCCACTCTACCGGCACGCTTTGCTTTGACAGCTTCCCATGCATCACGGGAGACGATCGCTTCCATACCTGTACCTACAACCGGAGCCTCAGTCTTGAGCAGAGGTACTGCCTGACGCTGCATGTTCGATCCCATCAGGGCACGGTTTGCATCATCGTGTTCAAGGAACGGAATGAGTGCTGCCGCAGAACCGGAAATCATCAATGGGGAGATGTCAATCAGGTTGACCCTGCTTCTGTCATTCAACTCAATGTTTCCATTGAGCCGTGTCTCGATCAGGTCTTCAACGATGTACCCGTTCTCATCGACTTTCGTTGAAGCCGGTGCGATACACTTGTCCTCTTCCTGCGTTGCAGTGACATAGACGATCTCGTCAGTCACCTTGCCGTCTTTGACCACCTTGTATGGTGCTTCGATGAAGCCGTGGTCGTTGACTTTCGCATAGGTTGCCAGCGTGTTGATCAGACCGATGTTCTGACCTTCCGGTGTTTCAATAGGACAAATACGCCCGTAGTGAGTCGGGTGAACGTCACGCACTTCGAATCCGGCACGCTCTTTGACAAGACCGCCTTCACCCAGCGCGGAGAGACGTCTTTTATGCGTCACTTCAGAAAGCGGGTTCGTCTGATCCATAAACTGTGAAAGCTGACCGCTTGAGAAAAACTCAAGGATCGTATTGGTGATCATCTTGGAGTTGACAAGATCATGCGGCATCAGTTCATCGAGCGATCCGGAAATGGTTGTCATCTTATCCTTGATCGCCTTTTGCATCTTGATAAGACCGTTATGCAACTCGTTTCCAAGCAATTCACCGATGGCACGGATACGTCTGTTTCCAAGGTGGTCACGGTCATCGATATGCCCCTGACCGTTCTTGACCTTGATAAGGTATTTGACGGTATTGATCAAGTCATTGGCAGTCAGTACCGTTGCATACTCCGGTACGTCAAGACCCAATTTATGGTTCATCTTCATACGACCAACCTGTGTCAGGTCGTAACGCTCAGGGTCAAAGAAAAGCTGCTTGAGGAAAGTCTTTGCCGCTTCAGGAGTAACCGGTTCACCCGGTCTCATTACCTTGTAGATACGAATAGCCGAAAGTACATTCTCATCGTCAATCTCTTCTGTCTGCTTGAGCAGTCTCAGGCTCTCCTGATCAGCAATGAAGGCATTAATGATCGACTTGTCGGTACCTTCTGCAAGGTCATTGATGATCTCAATGGTATCAATACCCTGTTCGATCATCTTTTTCAGTTTTACTTCATCCAGCGGTGTTACAACATCATACAGAACTTCACCGCTCTCCTGGTCAATAACCGGTGAGGCAAGATGACGTTCCATGAGAACATCCAGCGGATACTCGATCCACTCCAAGCCCTCTTCAATAAGCTTTTGCGCTTTTTTCTTCGTCAATCGTTTACCGGCACTGACAACGACATTACCATCCATATCTTTGACATCATACTCGGCACGTCCGCTAAAGTCATTCGGATCAAATTTAACGAGGAAACGGTTATCTTTGATTTTGATCTCTTTGGTCGGATAGAAAAGTTTGACAATATCATCTTTGGAGTAGTCAAGTGCTCTGAACAGAATAGTGACCGGAATTTTTCTTCTTTTGTTGATACGTGCATAAAGAATATCTTTTGCATCATATTCAAAATAAAGCCAACTACCGCGGTCAGGGATAATCTGTGCCGAATAGAGCAGACTTGAATTAACAGTTGTGCCTTCTTCTTCCTTGAAAATAACACCGGGGCTTCTGTGCAGCTGGTTGACAATAACCCTTTCAACACCATTGACAACAAATGACGTTCTGTCTGTCATCAAAGGAATATCACGGACAAAAACCGCCTGTTGCTTGATCTCTTTTGGGTCAAGCTTCTCACCGGTCTTCTCATCACGGTTCCAGATGATCAGTTCGATATTCATTTTCAGGGAAACAGCATAGGTAAGCCCTCTTTCCATACACTCTCTTACCGTATATTTCGGTTTGATGATTTCTGAGTTTTTGTATGTCAGGGTCAGACGGTTCTGCTGGTCATGAATTGGGAAGGCAGAACGGAAAACTTTCTCGAGCGTAGAGCTTTTGCGGTCTCTTTCGCCAAGCATAAGAAAGTCTTCGTAACTCTTTTGCTGAAGCTGGAGCAGGTTGGGAATCTCTATTTCTCTGGGTGTCTTGGAAAAGTCGACGCGGAGTCTGTTACCAGAATGCAAAGAATTTAACATGTTTATCCTTATGGTGATGGTTGGTTATGAATGGTTGTCGTTTGTTTCAGACGTCTAATATTGAACACAGAACAAAGGTTCAGATCAGGCACACTAAGAAACTATTAGAGGAGGGTATGAAATGTCTCCGAATAGTTTATCGCTGTACCCGAGGCAGTTGGGTAACACATAAAGAGGGCACGAAACCCTCTTCTAACAAAGCTTGAAGCCTTATTTCAGCTCACAAGAAGCACCAGCTTCTTCGATCTGTTTTTTAAGCTCTTCTGCTTCTTCTTTAGAAACACCTTCTTTAAGAACAGACGGAGTATCTTCAACAGCAGCTTTCGCTTCTTTCAGTCCAAGACCTGTGATCGCTCTTACAACTTTAATAGTGTTGATCTTTTTAGGGCCTGCATCAGTCAGAACAACGTTGAACTCAGTTTGCTCCTCTTCAGCTTCAGCAGCACCGCCGGCACCACCTGCAGCAACGACAGTTGCCTGTGCAGTTACGCCAAATTTTTCTTCGAATTCTTTTACAAGCTCAGAAAGCTCAAGTACAGAAAGGTTAGAAATAAATTCTAATACATCTTCTTTAGTTGTTGCCATAGTTTTTTCCTTTTATGAACAATTTTTTCAGATTTTACCAAGAGTTTCCTCTTGTCAAAAGAGCCGTGCGGCTCTCACCCCACATTAAGCCTCTTCTGATTCTTTTTTCTCAGCAAGCGCTTTCAAGCCGATAGTAAAGTTGGTAATTGGTGCATTCCAAACATTGAGAAGCATACCAAGCAGTTCGTCTCTTGTTGGAAGTTTTGCCATCGCGTTGATGGTTTCCATAGACGCAACTTTACCTTCGATCAAACCTGTTTTAATCGAAAAGTGTTCTTTGAACTGTGTAGCCGCTTTATCAGCAATCTTACAAGGCAATACCTGAGTATCACCCCAGATTACAAGGTTGGTATCTTTGAAATCAACCGGCTCACATCCTGCATTTTCCAATGCGATCGCAGCCAGTCTGTTCTTGATGACCTTGACTTTTGTCTCCTCTTCACGTGCCATATTACGCACAGTTTCGAGATCTTCAACAGTCATACCCTTGTAATCACAGACGATGATAGCACCAGCGTCTTTAAACGCTTCAGTCATCTCTGCTACAAGTTCTTCTTTTCTAGCTCTAGTCATTTCTACTCCTTCCGACCTTCAAACAGGGTGTACCCAAGGTACTCGCCCGGTATTTCTACCAGACTAATTAAGCTTACGCCCCCGTTATCTTCAGTCTAAGATCAAGACCTAAGTCTTCAGCCGTAAAAGCGTACTTTTACCGATGAAAATTAGCCTGTACGAAGGAATCACCTTCGTACATACGTCTTACTTGATATCCATCACTTCAGCAGTGTCAAGTGTCACTGACGGGCTCATAGTCAGAGATACAGCCGCGTTGGTGATGTATCTGCCTTTTGCAGATGCAGGTTTTGCTTTGTTGATCGCTTCCATAAAGGTGTTGAAGTTCTCTTTGATCTTTTCTGTATCAAAAGAGACTTTACCGATACCTGCATGGATGTTACCTTTTTTGTCAACACGGAAGTTTACCTGTCCGCCTTTTGCATTCTCAACTGCTTTTGCAACGTCCATAGTAACAGTACCTGTCTTAGGGTTAGGCATCAGTCCTTTTGGTCCTAGGATTCTTGCTACTTTACCAAGAACACCCATCATATCAGGCGTAGAGATAACGATATCGAAATCGATGTTCCCTGCCTGAATCTGCTCAATCAGTTCATCTGAACCGACCAGATCAGCACCGGCTGCTTTTGCTTCATCTGCTTTTGCATCTTTTGCAAATACGGCAACTCTGACGTTTTTACCCGTTCCATTAGGAAGAACAACAGACCCTCTTACCATTTGATCAGCATGTCTTGGGTCAACATTCAGATTCAGTGCCACTTCAACAGTTTCGTCGAATTTTGCAGATTTAAGTTCTTTAAGTGTAGCCATTGCTTCATCTACACTGTATTTTTTAGTCGGATCGATTTTTTTAAGAAGTGCTTCTCTTCTTTTGCTAAGTTTCTTTGCCATTGTTTTCTCCGCTTTCTATGCTCCCACATCTTTTAAATCATGTGGTTGTGATTGTTTCAAAGTAGATAATTAGTCTACGATCTCTACACCCATACTTCTACAGCTTCCTGCAAGGATTCTTGCCGCTGCTTCTCTGTCAGTTGTATTGAGATCCGCAATCTTTTGATCGATGATCTCTTCAAGCTGCGCTTTTGTAATTGAACCGACTTTGTTCAGAAGAGGGTTATCTGTACCTTTTTTCAGTCCTGCTGCCTTGAGGATCAGGTCTGAAGCAGGCGGCTGCTTGGTTTCAAATGTAAAGCTTCTGTCAGTATAGACAGTAACAATAACAGGGATTTTGAAGCCCATTTTATCTTTTGTCTTTTCATTGAATGCTTTACAGAATTCCATAATGTTGACACCACGCTGACCGAGTGCCGGCCCAACTGGTGGTGATGGGTTAGCCTGACCCGCAGGGATCATCATTTTAAACTTTTCAGCTATTTTCTTTGCCATACTGTTCTTCCTTTGTGTGATTTGACCATAAAGGTCTTAAATGATCTTCTCTACCTGAGTATAGAGAATTTCAACTGGTGTGTTTCTACCAAAGATCGAAACGTTCAACTTCAGTTTTCCGTGATCGAGATCATACTCTTCGACCATACCGGTAAAGTTTGCAAACGGCCCGTCGATAATACGTACCATTTCGCCTGTTTCGAAATCCACCTTCGGACGAGGAGCCTGTTTCTGCTCCATCTTGTCGAGGATCACTTTGATGTCCGCTTCAGTAAGAGGGGTTGGTGTTTTTTGTTCACCGATAAATCTAGATACTTTCGGCAAAGACTGAATCTTGTGCCACAGATCAGTATCCAGGTCTATCTGTGCAAATACATACCCTGAATAGAGTGTACGTTCGGTAATTTTCTTTTCGCCATTTTTAACTTCGATGACCTCTTCGGTAGGAACAACGATTCGCTCGATTTTATCTTCGATACCGTAATCTTTTGCAAGCTGCTCAATACCTCTTTTAACAGCCTGTTCACTGCCTGCATATGTTTGAATTGCATACCACTGAAATGCCATTGTATGTCCTAATTATAAAACTGAAGCTACGATGGCTGACATCATAAGATCAACCAATGCTAAAAATATTGAAATGACAGTTACTACGAGAACAACTGCTAAAAATGCTTGTCTTACCTGTACTTTGGTTGGAAATATTACTTTATGCAGTTCTGCTCTTGCATTTGCGATAAATGTTGAAAATTTTCCCATAGTATGTTTACCTTTGTTATGGCAGGCCAAGAGGGACTCGAACCCCCGGCACCTGGTTTTGGAGACCAGTGCTCTACCAACTGAGCTATTGGCCTAAAGAAAAGAGTGAAACCTTACAGCTTCATCTCTTTATGAACAGTGTGCTCTTTACACCACTTACAGTATTTTTTCAATGCAAGTTTTTCTGTTGTCGTTTTTTTGTTCTTTGTTGTGTGATAGTTACGTCTTGTACACTTCTCACATCCTAGGTGAACAGTTTCTCTCATGGTTATCTCCTAATTGTAAGGGCTGCGAAAGGCAAAGCCTCCCGCAAAGTTGTCTTAAGCAATGATCTTAGAAACAACACCCGCACCAACAGTTCTACCACCTTCACGGATAGCGAATCTTGTACCCTCTTCGAGAGCGATTGGTGCGATAAGTTCAACGTCGATTTTAACGTTGTCACCTGGCATAACCATTTCAGTACCTTCCTGAAGCTGTACTGAACCGGTAACGTCTGTTGTACGTACATAGAACTGAGGTCTATAGTTGTTGAAGAATGGTGTATGTCTACCACCTTCCTCTTTTGTCAGTACGTAAACTTCTGCTTCGAACTTGGTGTGAGGAGTGATTGAACCTGGTTTACAGAGAACCATACCTCTTTGTACTTCTTCTTTACCGATACCACGGATAAGAACACCACAGTTGTCACCTGCAATACCACAGTCCATTTCCTTACGGAACATTTCAACACCGGTAACAGTTGTTTTCATAGTGTCTTTAAGACCAACGATTTCAACTTCGTCACCAACACATACCTGTCCACGGTCAACTTTACCGGTAACAACTGTACCACGTCCCTGAATAGTGAAGATGTCTTCGATAGGCATCAGGAAGTCTTTGTCAGTCTCACGCTTAGGCTCTGGAATGTAGTTGTCTACTTCATCCATAAGAGCGATGATCTTTTCAGACCATGGTCCGAGTGTACCGGCTTTTGCTTCTTCAAGTGCCTGGAACGCAGAACCAGCTACGATTGGTGTATCATCACCCGGGAAGTCATACTCAGAAAGCAGTTCACGAACTTCCATTTCAACCAGTTCGAGCATCTCTTCTTTGTCTTCATCATCAAGCTGATCTTCTTTGTTCAGGAATACAACGATGTATGGTACACCTACCTGCTTGGAAAGAAGGATGTGCTCACGAGTCTGAGCCATTGGTCCGTCAGTAGCAGCGATAACGAGGATCGCACCGTCCATCTGAGCAGCACCTGTAATCATGTTTTTAACGTAGTCGGCGTGACCTGGACAGTCAACGTGTGCGTAGTGTCTGTTCTCAGTTTCGTACTCAACGTGAGAAGTCGCGATCGTAATCCCTCTTTCTCTCTCTTCTGGAGCGTTATCGATCTGATCGTAGTCCATCATTGCAGTTTCGTTCTTTGTTGCAAGTACAGCGGTAATTGCAGCAGTAAGAGTGGTTTTACCATGGTCAACGTGACCGATAGTACCGATGTTAACGTGCGGTTTCGTACGTTCGAATTTTTCTTTAGCCATGCTTTTCTCCTAGCTTAAATTGTTGATTTAAAGGCAGTATTATAGCCAAAACATCTTAACCTATATGGACAGAACTGTTACAAGTATGTAACACTTTTGTCCATATCTGGTTCTGGAGCCCATAGTGAGACTTGAACTCACGACCTCTTCCTTACCAAGGAAGTGCTCTACCCCTGAGCCATATGGGCGAATATAATCCTCTTAACATAGTCGTTACAGATGGATGAAATGGTATTTGGAAAGCTATTTATGTGAAGTAATTTCTATTAAGTACATAATTCACACAGCTCCCAGTTTATGGAGCGGGAGACGGGACTCGAACCCGCGACCCTCAGCTTGGAAGGCTGACGCTCTAGCCAACTGAGCTACTCCCGCGTCGTTTATGTGACTTAACATGGTGGTGAGTGGAGGATTCGAACCTCCGAAGGCGAAAGCCAGCAGATTTACAGTCTGCCCTCGTTGGCCACTTGAGTAACTCACCACGTAAAATGTCTGTCTTTTACTGGTCAAACACTGATAATTATTATGGAGCTGGTAAAGGGACTTGAACCCCCGACCTGCTGATTACAAATCAGCTGCTCTACCAACTGAGCTACACCAGCACCATCATTTTAAGCACTTACACTCAAAATGGACGGGAATTATAGACAAAATGTTTTTAAATGTCAAGTATTTTTTGAAAAAAAAGCAAAAAAAACCTTTTTTTATCACTTTCATACTACAATTTGACCAATTCCTATGTATTTACGAAAGGTACCCAATGAAGATTCTTTTGGCTCCGAGTGAGACAAAGCGCAGCGGCGGTGAAGCACCCTTTCGGCTGGATGCACTGCTTTTTAAACCTCTGCTTCCATGGCGCACAAAGCTGCTGCATACCTACATCAATATTCTACAGCGTGGTGATATGACTGAACTTTCATACATGTTTGGTCTCAAAAAAGAAAATGATATTAAGGCGCATATCAAGGATATTATTCACGAACCTGCCATGAAGGCCATTGAACGTTATACCGGTGTAGCGTTCGACCATCTAAGCTATGAGACACTCGATGACGATGCCAAAACGTATGTAGACAGCCATGTCATCCTCAACTCCAATCTTTTCGGTTTTCTGCGTGCCGATGACCTCATTCCCGAATACCGCCTTAAGCAGGGGGCCGCTGTGGGTGACATCAGGGTAGAAAAGTATTACCATGAGCATGGGGCTCTTTTAATGGATGCATATCTTGAAAATGAAGAGATCCTTGACCTGCGCGCAGGCTTTTACGACAAATTCTACAAGCCTGCCAAACCCTACACCACCTTGAAGTTTATCAAAGAGGGTAAAGTTGTCAGCCATTGGGCAAAAGCGTATCGGGGTATTGTGTTACGCGAAATCGCCAATGCGGGGGTAGCATCCATAGATGATTTCATGAAGCTGCCTATCAACGGCTTAACCATTGCAGAGATACAGACAAAAAAGCATAAAACTGAAATCATTTACGATATTGAGGTATAAATGAAACTCCCAAGTGAAGAGACACTTTACTGGACAATGGTTATTTTGCTTTTTATCTATGTCATACTGGGATTACTATTTGATACAAACTGGAGTACATTATGAAAAAAAACCTGTTTGAAATGGGCGCTGACCTGGGAGAAGGGTGGGAAGCTGACAATAAAGCAACACAAAATAAAACCGAAGATGTAACAAATACACCGCCTGAGAAACATCGGCTGTATCTGTCAAAAGAGAAACGCCGGGGAAAAGCAGTGACTATCGTCAAACCTTTTCATATTGCAAAGGCCGACCTGCAGACACTCATGAAACAACTGAAAAAAAGACTTGGTACGGGAGGTACGGTACGCGACGATGCTCTGGAGTTTCAGGGAGACATCCCCGACCAGGTACGTAGTGCCCTGGAGGAGATGCAGTATCGTTTTCGGGTTTAGTGTACCTCTTTGAGATCCGGGCGCTCTTCAGGAGGCAATTTTTCCAGATCTGCTTCATCATAAAATTCTCTTTTGGGAATCACGATGGCAATAATCGTGACCACAATACCGAAAATAAGCACCACAAGGTGTTCATGCCCCGGGAAAAAACTCGGAAGCGTTAACTTGCCGGCACTGTCACCCATCAACGGTTTGAAAAAGTCACTGTAGTACAATGTAAAGACCAATCCGCCAAACAGACCACCAATAGCACCGACAAGCACATCAATACGCCCTTCTGCAATCGAAACAGGCCCTGTACCGGGACACTTGCCGAAAATCGCCATCGCAATACCAAAAAGTGTACCGCCGATAATCAAACCAGACCACATAATAGGTTTAATATGATAATGGGCATATCCGGCTTCCACCATAAAATAGAGTCCGATACTTGCAAGTCCGACTGTCAGGAAAAGCATTTTGGGGACAATGGTGTCTTTGAGCATTGCAAACCCTGCAATTTTTTCAAACTTGTCCACACGGGTATACTGAATGATACCCCCAAAAATGACACCTATAAGGAAAACCAGCACCAAAGAGCCGTGCCCTTCATGAATTACAGTTTCGAACATCTGTGCCATACGTGATGCAAAATCGTCACCGGCTGTTTTAACAATAATATCCATTACTTATCCTTCACATTGTAAAAGAATCTTCCGGTAATGACCAGTGCAATCATTACCACAGTACCAAAGATCATCGAAGAGATCGCCATCTGGCTCATGCCTGACATGAAATGTCCCGAAGTACATCCTCCTGCCATACGTGCACCGATGATCATCACAAATCCTGCAACGAAACTCCACAGAAGACGGGAGAGTACAGAATTGTTCTTGTACTTCTTCCATCCTGTCGGAATCAGCGAAAAGCGGAAACTCTTGGTAATGAAAACGGATGTAACAAAGCCGCCAAAGAGGGCACCAAGCAGCATAACTCCCTCCCAGGCACCAGGGTTTTTGATATGTTCAAGATATGTGTATTTCTTGGGATCAAGATCGAACACTAGTCCGGCAAAATAAGGTACATACGTCGATGCACCAAGCGGTCTGTCCGCACCAAAAACCGAAAATGTCATTAACAACAGGCCGGCCATTAAAATGCCGCCTACCCACCATGGTAGTCTACTCATAGCAACTCCTTTAAAATTTTTGTTATTATAACATAAAATTAACTCTATTATAATATTTAATTATCTTATAATAGAGTTCAAATTATCTGAACTATCTTCCCACCGCCAAAGCATACAGTATCATATCGTCATTTTCCAAAAATGTATTGACCTCATCGTCGTAATAGGCTCCGATTCCTGAGCAGCCAAGTCCAAGGTATTCTGCTGCAATGTAGAGCCTATGCCCTATAATACCTGCTTTCTGGTAGAGTGCCTGATAGTTTTCTCCGGAGGATGTCAGAAACAGGATTAATGCCCCCTGGGTCGCAAGATTGTACTGTTCCAGACAGAGATAGCCGGCTTTATGGCTAAAATCACCATATTTCAGATAGGTACCGTCCCTGTAAAGCCCTATAGGCATATCAAGCACTCTGTTGACCACGACATAGACGTTTACTCTCTCCTCGCAGTCACTTAGTATCGGCTGAGAGAGGATTTCCATCAGATAACCAAACTGCCCCTTTGTAATTGCTTCAGCAGAAAACTCACGCTGTGAACGGCGCTTACAGATCGCTTCTTGCAACTGCTCTTTTCTATAGGAAAAGTGCGGCGCACACACATCCCTTTTGCAGCCGTTTACCACCGTACTCTCCTCATAGGCACGCTCAATGGTTTCATTAGATTCAAACGTTCCCGCCGCCTCCACATAGGGCAGAGAAAAATCTACAGGGGTCACACTGCTGCCGCGCATGGGCACTGCCACAGCGGCAGCAGCAGTGAACCACTCTCTCTTCTCAAAGCCAAACAGCCGGTTGAGTGAAGCTCTATCCATGTCATAGCGTACCATTGTCGCATGCGGTTTGAGCAGTGCAGCCGCCTCTATGGCACCGAGAATATGCCCCGCATCAAGCAGGCAGTAGCGAAATGCACGGTTTTTATACTTCCATGCTGAACGCCAGTAGACCGAGGAGACAAGAAAGAGATACCCCTGCATCTGTTCGCGATAACCAAGGTAAGGCTCCAGCCCCTCCCCTTCTTCCAGCTGTGTCAAAAGTGTCAATGCAGATGCAGCGACATCGTAATGGTAAATGCCGTTTGGCTTTCCCTCTATACCACGCAACTGCATGTAGAGTTCATTAGGATAGAGTGCTCCCGCACTGGGGTTCATCCTCAGATAGTATTCAACACCAGGATAGCTTTTTTTGGCATTAATACCGGCAATATGATACAGAAAGTTGTCCTCTGCCTCGTCTATATCGAATGTGTATCGTACAAACGTTTCCGGATATTGCTTAAAGACATTTGGCTGGCTCTCCCAGCTAAGCCGGTTGGGATGCCTCCGTACCGATGCGTAGGAGTGCTTTGTCTCTTCGTGATACCAAAACATCACACTCCTTCAAATACGGGACTGTATTGACGCTTTAACAATTCGATCTTTTCACACGCTTCCATAAAGAGCGCCCCATACACAATATTGGGTGCTGCCAACGTTTTATAGCGTTCATATGAAACAATAACCCGACGTGCCCGATCGGCTGCCTGGGGACGGTTTCGCTTAAGATGTTCAAATGCAACGGCACCGTTAATCAGCCCTTTGGCCAGATTGGCAAGCGGGTCTTTACGAAGCCGCAAAGGGTGCCACGCCTCCTCAAGTACCTCATGTGCCTCAAAATACTCCTGTACATCCAGAAGCTGAAGATACACCCGCAGTGCACCTTCCAAATCCTCATTCATCTTCAGCATAGCTCCCCCTTAGGGTAAAAACGTTTGACAATATAGCCATCCACACTGTACTCGTCATCCGTGTCGAATGTATAGGCTTCCAGATGATCATTCAAAATTGCGGAGAGATACTGTAGTCTCTCTTCCGGGGTGATGTCCGGCAGCTCTTTTTTAAGGAAACTGTACAGATCCTCCTGCTGCAATTGTGCTTTGGTATGCAGTTTCAGAATATTGCTGATACTCAGGTCTACTTCTGCCATCTATGTATTCCTTGTGGTTCCGCATCTTTGTATGCATCGATTTTCATGATTAGTGCTTCAATCGATGCTGCATGAGCGAAACAGCTTGTGCGTGTACAGGCAAGATACTCACTGCTCTCTTCAGGCTGACTTAAAATGTATGGATACCTTATGTGATCTATCTGTAACTGTGCTTCCAAAAGTCGCATCTTGTCGGCATGCACCAGCACATCCCCTCTTTTCAAACGCATCAACAGCGATACGAGTGCCGGTGACTCGGATGGCATTACCGCCACTGAAACACTCTTTTGTACAAGATCATTCCACTGCGCTTTACCGCCAACCTCGGAGAGCGTCAACAGGCTGTGGAGCATCACGCTAAGTGCCGAGGTATAGTAACGGTCGTCAAAATCGGCTCGGGCAATCCCCTCACTGTCAAGGTACCATACCCCTCTTTGATAAAAACGCTTCAACGCTTCAGATGCCAACCTGACCGCCCGATCGAGATAGATCTTTTTGTAAGTACGCTCATATGCCCCGACATACGCCTTCGTCAAAAAGGCATAATCTTCCAAAAGCCCCTTCTGCTTTGGTATGCCATCGGGTAATACCTGATGATAGAGCACACCTTTCCTGTACATACGTCTCCATAAGGCATCCAGCGATATTTCTGCCTCTGCCAGATAACGACGATCCATACGAGAAGCGACAAACAGCGCGTCGATCATCATTGCATTCCATGCCGTATTGATCTTTCTGTCAACAAATGGAAATGTGCGTCTTTTTCGAAGTGATGCTATGTAGACTTTGAATGCTTTAGCACGCGGCGGTTTGGCTGCCGATGTGATATGCGGCAGCGAAAGCTCTCCGTCAATATTGCCATCCTCCTCTATGCCATAGTAGGCAAGATTGTCATCGATACTCTCCGGCTGCCATCCTTTCCCAAGCAGAGCTGCCCGAATCTCTCCGTAATTTTCAAGGTAGTAGCCACCCTCCTCCCCATTGCTGTCTGCATCAGCAGCACTGAAAAAGAGCCCCTTATACCCAAAGTGTCTCTGCATCGCGGCAATACTCTCATTTACAATACGGCGGTAGTCTGCCTTTCCGCTTAGCAGATAGGCTTTGGTATAAACACGGATCATTTCGGCATTGGTATAGAGCATCTTCTCAAAGTGGGGAGTCTGCCATGCCGCATCGAGCGTATAACGGAAAAACCCGCCGCCAATCTGATCGTATACACCACCCTTAGCCATCGCATCGAGCGTCTTTTCTGTCATCTTCCATGCTGTCGCATTGTGATCAAGCCGATAGAGGGTCATCAGTGTTTCAAGTTTGGATGCTTCGGGGAATTTCGGGTGCGTTCCAAAACCGCCGTTCTGGGCATCGAACGATGATGTGACAGAAGAAAGAAATGCCTTTTCTATCCCTTCTTTATGCTGTACATGCTTCATATCACTATGCTGTTTCATCCTCTGCTGCACTTGCGCAAGCTGTGCCTGCAATGCTTGTGGGTCACTGCGCAATACAGCCAGTTTCGGCAGCAGTTTCAGTAGCCCTTCTGAACCGTAACCCTCCTCTTTGGGGACATAGGTACGGATGTCAAGTACCTCCATCTTCGGTGTCAAAAAGACCGAAAGCGGCCAGCCTCCGCGCTTTCCGTGTACTGCCTGATAGATGCGTTGATACTTTTTGTCAACCTGAGGATACTGCTCACGATCGACTTTGATAGAAACATAATCTCGGTTCAGCAGCGCCGCTACGCGCTTATCGCTAAAACTCTCCTCCTCCATAACGTGACACCAGTGACAGGTGCTGTAGCCAATAGAAAGAAAGATCAGCTTATGCTCTTTTTTCGCTTTTTCCAAAGCCTTTTTCCCCCACGGATACCAGTTGACAGGGTTGTGTGCATGCTGCTGTAAGTAGGGTGATGGTTCATGGATCAGTGCATTGGTATGCACTGCTGCCTGCAGCCACAGGCTTATCAGGAAAAGTGATGCCAGCTTTGCTATTTTTACGTATTTGTGTATAATCATCCCTATCACTATAGCATAAAGTATTTGCCATGACAAACGAAGAGAAAAAAAACCTTAAATCCAAAATTGAAGATGAAATTGCCCACCTGAAAAAACAGATTGCCGCACTTGAGGCAAAAACAAAACCTATTGCGCCGGACTGTGGACTGGGAAGGCTCACACGCTTGGAAGCGATGGGTGAACAGCATGTCAACAGCAAGGTACTTGATGAGGCAAAACTACGCCTGACAAGACTGCAAAATGCATTGCAGCGCATTGATCATCCAATGTTCGGCATCTGTATTGAGTGTGAGGAGCCTATAGGCATCGCACGTATGGAGATCAGACCCGAAAGTGTGCGGTGTGTGGCGTGCGCAGCAGAACAGCGCTGAGTGAATTTTGCATACTTTTGCTAAAGCAATTCTTAAAAACCCACCCTAATTTCCAATTTGCCTAATGTAGGGTGCGTAGACACGCACCTTTAGACCGTTCATCTAAAATAACCGTTGCCTATTCACCATGCGTGTCAAAGGTGCGAGATTTCGCACCCTACAATACGGATTTCTGTGCAAAGATTTACACTATCGTAACCTTTAGTTCTTGCTCCCTATTCCCTATCACCTACGCCATCATTTACAAGTATCCGCGCTTCACCATCCCCACAGCCATCGCCAGTGACATGCCGTCATTGTTGTACCCCTCCGTGTGGCAGTTCTCACAGGTATCCCCGCACTCAAACTCCAGATCTTCAACAATCTCTTCCCATTTGTCGATCTTGTGCCGTTTGATATAGTCAGCTATCTCTCCCAATGTCTTGTTGTGACAATGGCATATCATCATGTCGCGTGTCGGCATCTCCATGCTCATTACCTTTCTGTGTTATAAACTTTCAATATTTCCCACAACTTTACCAACAATGGTCACCTCTTCAGGAGAGAGTACTTCCGGGGAATACGCTTTGTTATCCGAGATCAGCTCTACCATCCCGTCTGCACGCTGGCGGATACGCTTGATAAAAAGTCCGGCCGTAGTAGCAGCGATAAAAATACCGTCTTTGTTAATGTTTGTCTGCGTCCGGTCTACAAAAACAATACTGCCATCCTGCAGTGTCGGCTCCATGGACTCTCCGTCAACGTGAATCGCTTCAAGCTGGGTATTGCCAAGCCCTACCATATTGTGCATGATCTTCTCATCGACCTTGATTGTTTCATAATTCTCATCAAATACTTCTGCACCGCCACCCGCACTTGCACGGATATCGGCGAAGTAGCGTACCTGAAAGAACTTCTCCGTCTGCTCTTTGAGCATATCGACCGCCTGATCAAAAAAGAGCCAGTTTGCAGAGATCTTTTTGAGTGCACAAAACTCCAGTATCTCTTCATAGGGAATAGAGTTTCGTTTCTTCATGGTTGCAAAAGTTGCCTGCGGAATCCCCAATGCATTGGCAACATCTTTGTCAAACACCTTGCCGCCGATCTTTGTCTCAGAAATAATATCTTTGAGCTTTTCAATAATCTCTGTCATATTGAGCATTTTGAACTCCTTTTCTTAATTGTGTATGTCAAATTATAGCATTGTTTTCTTAAAAGTATGACAATTTGAAATATTTTTTACATTTGACGAATTATTAACATACAATTTGACATCGAAAGCGTTATGAACTGAATTTTCAAAGAGAAAAGGATTTAACATGGATTACAAATTGAATAAAGAACTTCTCAGCTATGCAGTCAAAATGGGGTGCAAAACCGCTTCGGATTTTGCGCTGTTTCTCAAAGCACGAGAATCGATTTTGGCACTTTAGGACACCTTTAGTCCAAAAGCATCACCATTACTTCATCACCTACCTGTTTGGAGCTATCCTCTTCGGAGGTAAAAAGCAGGCCGATGTCACCCAGCATGTTGGTCAAAATGGCTGAAGTGCCGATCTTTTTGCCTTTAAAGTCAACATAGTACTCACCGTGCACAAGCGAGACGTTACATGCGGTAAACTCTGCTTTTTTGGCACGTTTGTTAAACGGCTCTTTAAGTGTGGCTTTGACCATTTTTAACGGATTCGTACCACGCTGCAGTTTGGCAATCAGCGGAACCACATAGACCAGTGCCATCACCGTTGCGGAGTAGGCAAACCCGGGAAGTCCAACAATAAACTTGTCACCTTTGCGCGCAACCATAATGTGCTGCCCCGGCTTGACTCGTACCCCCTTAAAAACCACGTCACATCCAAGCTCACGGATGACATCTTTGACAAAGTCGAAATCTCCCACACTCACGCCGCCGGTTGTGACCACAATATCACTCTTTTGCAACGCATCGGATATAGCATTTGTAATGCTCTCTTTGTCATCTTTAATACACCCAAGCTGCATCGGCAGACCGCCATACTTTTTGGCAATCGCTTCGACCACATAGTTGTTCGAGGAGCGGATCTGTGCATCATTGGTCTGCACTTCTCCAAGATCGAGCAGTTCCGAACCGGTAGAGAGCACAGCAACAGTCGGTTTTTCATACACGGTTACATGGACGATATTCAGACTTGCCAACACACCGATATGTGAAAAGTCGATCTTTGTACCTGCTGTGATCAGCGTCTGCCCTTTGGCGTAGTTTTCCCCTACCTCGCGTACGGAAAACCCCTGCGGCACCTCTTCTTTAATAACAATCTCTTCGCCATCGACCTCTACATTTTCAATGGGAATAAGCGTATCGGCACCCTCCGGCATCAATGATCCGGTAAAGGTTTTGATGCAGGTACCGCCGATCACTTTGTCACGCAGAGCCGAGCCTGCCGGGTTGATACTGGCAATCTTGAGCCGCCCCATCGCCTGATCTTCATGAATAATCGCATACCCGTCCATCGCAGAGGTCGGGAACTCCGGCGAATTGTGGTCTGCCACAATATCTTCGGCAAGCACATAGCCTACCGCATCCATAATATAGAGTCTTTTTGTTTTATAATAACCGATCTCCAGCGCATCGATAAGCGCCATCGATTCATCAAAATGCATCATACCAATTCCTTTGTAGGGTGCGCAGTCACGCACCGTAAATTAAACATTTGAATAAAAAAATCTTGCCCAAAGGCATACCTAATCAAAGGTGCGTGGCTACGCACCCTACAGGCCTATGCAAGCAGCCCGCTGCCGTCCATCGGGGTACTTCGGTCTTCGGCATAGATGCGTTCACCGTTTTTCACATCATACTTCCAAATGGGTGCATTTGCCTTGAAGTCCTCGACAAACTCCTCGATCAGTTCAAGCGCCACGCGCCGCTTTGGAGAAAATACCGCAGAGACGTATGACGAAGTGTGTACGGGCACATCTCCAATGGAGTGCGCCATTTTCACGACTGCTCCGCGTGCTTTTGCCTTCTCCTGCCATACATCAAACCAGACTCTCAACACCGGTTCGTAAATATCAAAGCTCAAAGCCTCTATGCCATCCTCAGCACGAATCGTACCTACGAACGGAATGTACGCCCCGTAGTTGGACGCTGCTTCTTCATCCAACCATCTGCCAAAGATCTCCTTGACATCCAATGGACCATCATAAAGTTCCAAAATATTCACCTCGTCTTAAAAAAGCTTTTCAAGGAAAAGCATAGCGCAATTCCTAATTTCTAATTCCTACTTCAAGTGAAGCATTATCCTCCACACACAGGCGGAAGTATTGATATTTTATCCCCATCTTTCAATGGCGTGTTCAGGTCACTTACCATCGTATCATTCAGTGCCACTGCACATTTGGGAAGCCACTCTTTCACCGTACTGTCCTCTTGGAGCTTTTCTGCAACATCCGCAAGTGTCGCTGCTTCCATCTCTACAGGTGCTTTCCCAATGGGACCCAAAAATTCTACTTTTACCATACTTGTCATCCTTCTGCCACAGATACAAACCTGCACGCTAAATTGCGCTGATTATAATTCTTGTTTGGTATAATTGCGCTTAAATCAGTTGAGGAGGTCAATCATGGGTGTACTGTTCGGATCGATCTCCTATCTCAACCTGCTGCCCTTTCAGGTTTACCTCAAAAAGCATTTACGGAGTTCTTCTGCAAAAATGGGCTTCAGGTACAAACGTGCAGTACCCTCCCAAATTAACAAAGCCCTCAAACATAGAACGGTACATGCAGCATTTATTTCTTCGGTTGCATCACGCAAAACACACTGTACCGACCTTGGGATCATTGCAAAACGAAACGTTTACAGTGTCCTGCTCATTCCGGGTCAGACCCAAAACGACCCGGCATCGGCTACTTCCAACCAATTGGCAAACGTTTTGGGTTTACGCGGGAAGGTACTCATCGGAGATGCCGCATTGCAGTACTATCTTGAAGGCAATCCGGGTATTGACATGGCCGAGGCCTGGTATAAGCGTACCGGTCTGCCTTTTGTCTTCGCCCGTCTGTGCTACAATCAGCACGGTACAACCATTAAAAAGATGGCAAAACAGTTTGCACACACCCGTACCCGGATTCCGCAATATATGTTGAAAAAAGAGAGTCAAAAGAGAGGTATCACACCAAAACAGCTTAGCTGGTACCTGGAACATATACATTATGAAATGGATTGGAAAGCGAAGAGAGGGTTGAAGAAATTTTTGAAAATGGAAGGTGCGTGATTACGCACCCTACGCGATTGAGGCAACTGCTTTTTCGATCCGTTCTATCGTCTCATCGACACCGATGATCGCCATCATCTCATCGACTCCCGGACCCGTCAGTGCCCCGACAAGTGCCACACGCAGCGGCATACCTATTTTTCCGAAGCCTATCTCTTTCTCTGCTACAAGCGCTTCAAGTACGGCATGGTAGTCACTTGGAAGATGCAGCGGTTTTTCCCATGTTTGCAGCATCGCGATAAAATCCACAAGGATCTCTTTCGCATCTCCCTTGAAAGCTTTTTTGACTGCCTTGGCATCATACTCGCTCGGAGCATTCAAGATAAGGTTGATCTGCTGGGCAAGCTCTACCAGTGTTTTACCACGCTCTTTGGTCGCATCGAGAAGCATCTCGAGACGGTCATGCTCTGCAATATCCACACCAAACTCTTTGAGCATTTCAGCCAGTTTTGCATTGGGTGTATTTTTGATGTAGTGGGCATTGAGCCAGAGCAGCTTGTCGGGGCTGTAGCTTGAAGCGGATTTGTTGATATCTTTGGGATCAAACAACGCAATCATCTCCTCAAGAGAAAAAATTTCCTGATCCCCGTGACTCCACCCCAGACGCACAAGAAAATTGAGCAGTGCTTCAGGAAGGTATCCCATCGCTTTGTATTCCATGACGTCTGTTGCACCATCACGCTTACTGAGCTTCTTTCCCTGTTCATTGTTGATCATGGCAACATGATAAAATTTTGGCAACTTAAATCCAAGTGCATTATAAACTACGATCTGTTTTGGGGTATTGTAAAGGTGATCATCGCCCCGAATAACATCGGTCAGCCCCATCAGTGCATCATCGATAGCTACAACAAAGTTGTAGGTAGGCGTGCCGTCACTTCTGGCAATGATAAAATCATCTACCTCATCGGCCGCGATGTTGATCTCTCCCTTGACACCGTCAACAAACGTGATCATCCCCTCTTTGGGTGCTTTGATGCGAATGACCGGATCGATACCTTCAGGAGGGGTTCCGTCAAAATCACGGTAACGTCCGTCATAGCGGGGGCGTTCACCTCTTGCCATTTGTGCTTCACGAAGTGCATCAAGCTCTTCTTTGCTCATATAGCATTTATAAGCCTTTCCTTCTTCAAGCAGTTGGTCAATGTACTGCTTATAAAGGTCAAAACGCTTAGACTGGTAAACCACATCACCATCATAGTTCATGCCTACCCAGTCAAATGCCTTGATGATCGCTTCGAGTGCCTCTTCGGAATTTCGCGCACGGTCAGTATCTTCGATACGCAGCAGAAATTTCCCGTCGTTATGTCTGGCCCAAAGCCATGAAAAAAGTGCGGTTCTCAGCCCGCCAATATGCAGGTACCCTGTCGGTGAGGGTGCAAAACGTGTTACTGTCGACATTGCTAAACCTTATTTTTTGCAAAATTATACCTAAATAGGGAAATAGAAAACTTGGAGGAGAGGAGAGATGCGGCAGAGTTATGCCGCTTTTTTGTTCTTTTTAGACTTTTTGGATTTTGTTTTTTTCTTTTTTGCCTTCTTTTTCTTTAGCTCTTTTTCCGCTTTTTTTGCTTTCTCTTTTTTATCGTTTACCTTTTTGCTTTTCTTCTCCGCTTTCTTCTTGCTCGCAGATTCTTTCTCTTTCACACTTTTTTTTGTGGTGGACTTCTTGTGACCCTTTTTGGAAGCAGTTTTTTTCACTTTTTTCGGTGTTTCACCGGCCTTTACATCATTTTTGACATTGGAAGCGATCTGCTCACCGATCCCGGTTACACGCTGAAGATCATCATAGGATTTGAACTTACCTTTACGGCGCTCTTTAATAATAGCATCCGCTTTCTTCGCGCCAATACCCTTAATCTGCATCAACTCATCTTTGCTCGCCGTGTTGAGTTTGCTCAAACTCATACCAAACGCCGCACTTGCCATAAATACCATTGCCAATACCACTGTTTTGAACATCTTTTTCTCCTTATAATAATATATACTTTACATTATATCGGAAGAATACAACACAAATATCTGTAAATTTTAGCTATATGAAAATTCCGGTACAATTTTTTGCAATGCCGCATATATATCATCTGTGTTGAATAACACTTCAATATCTTTACGGAGTGTTTCGATATTGTATTGTGTCGGTCTTGCAATCATAATCGACCGATACTGTGTCTTCTGTTCACTTTCATCGATCAACAGTTCTTCGTAGAGCTTCTCTCCCGGACGAAGCCCCGTATAGACAATCTCCACCTCCCCTTCTTTTCCATACAGCCGGATCATTTGCTTTGCCAATTCGGTGATATTGACGGGCTCTCCCATATCCAGGATGAACAACTCCCCACCTTTGGCGATAGCCGCTGCCTGAAGTACGAGCTGACAAGCCTCCGGAATAAGCATAAAATAACGTGTAATCTCCGGATGGGTCACCGTAACCGGACCGCCGTGTTCTATCTGATGTTTGAATTTTGGGATAACAGAGCCGCTGGAGCCAAGGACATTGCCAAAACGCACGGCAACAATTTCCGTCTTTCGGCTGGGTACGTTCTGGGCATAGAGTTCAGTCACCCGCTTTGTGGCTCCCATGATGTTGGTAGGACGAACCGCCTTGTCTGTCGATATAATAACAAGCTTTTCACTCTCTACTTCGATAGCACTGTCTATGACATGCATCGTTCCGGCTACATTATTGTGAACAGCAGCATTGGGGTTATGCTCACACAGCGGGACATGTTTGTATGCTGCTGCATGAATCACAATCTGTGGTTTGATTTCTGCAAAAAGTTTCCTGACGGCAGGACGATCTGACACATCCAGCAGTCGCAAGTCTGCATCCGGAATCTCCTCTCCAATGCGGTAGAGATGATACTCGCTGTGATCGACCAGTACCAGTCTTGATGCTCCAAACCGATAGCACTGGCGTGCGATCTCCGAACCAATACTCCCTCCTGCACCCGTAATCAATACAGAACGGCCTTTGATAGATGATGCAATGAGTGCACTGTCAAGATCCTGGGGGTGTCTGGCAAGCAGATCTTCAATGGAAAGATCTTCAAGTTTTTCGTGTTCTCCACCAAGCAGTTTAACCTGTTTGATCTCCCGGACACCTGCTTCATTGAGACGTTCAACCAGTCTGCGAAGTGCTTTTTGGGGCAGCTGTTTTGCAAGAATCGCCGAAACGATCTGCTTGCGCCGCACAACCTCTTCAAGCATCTCAGGATCATACACTTTGACATTGTTGATATAGGCATCTTTGGTATTGTAGTCCTCCTCCAATGCCATGATCGCAACGGGGTAATAATCTATTTCATGCTTCAGCGCACTCTGGATTACTGTTGCGGTCTTGCTGTTTGCCCCAAGCAGCAGTGTCGGTTTGAGTGCGTGGGGCTGAAAATTCTCGTTCCAAAACCGCTTGCTGACACGGATACTTCCTATCAGTATGAGAGAAAGAAAAAAATCAATCACGATCACCGACCGGGGAAACGGCTGAAAGTAGGTAGAAAATGCCATATAGACCAGAATGAAAGCAGCATAGGCAACGATATGTGCCTTGACAATATTGGCAGCATCCCCAAAACTGAAAAAACGCCAGATAATAAAATAGCTTTTAAACGCAAACATCGCCGCAATTTTAAACAGCACAAGGATGCCGTACGCAAGCCAAAAATGTGCCAGAAATTTCTGTTCGATGTGAAAATTGAAGCGAAGCAGATAGGCACTGTAAAAGGAGAAAAGCGACAACAGCAGATCCATCGTCACAAAAAAGAGTATCCTTTTGAACGCAGTAGGGCGAAACAGCCTCATCATCCCAATACCTTTTTGACAATATCAACCACCCTGTCAACATCCTCATCAGACATATTCGAACCGCTTGGCAGGCAGAGCCCTGTTTCAAACAGCCTCTGAGAGGTGCCGTCAACAACAGCATCAGCATCGGCAAAAAGCGGCTGAAGATGCATCGGCTTCCATAGCGGACGGCTTTCAATATTATGTACCGACAATGCATCCATCACTTTCATCGGATCGGTTTTTGCAAGTGTCAATGTTGTCAGCCAGCGATTCCCTCTGCCGTTCTCTATTTCGGGCATGAACACAACCTCTCCGTAAGTACCAAGTGCACTCTGATAATGTTGAAAAATTGTCCTGCGTCTGGCAACCCGTTCTGCAAGTACCTCCATCTGCGCCACACCAATCGCTGCAAGTACGTTTGACATACGGTAGTTGTAGCCGTAAGTGGTATGCTCATACCAGGGAGCATCATCCTTTGCCTGTGTCGCCAAAAATTTGGCTTTTTCGATCCACTCTTCATTCCCGCTTACCAGCATGCCCCCGCCCGATGTCGTGAGTATCTTGTTTCCGTTGAATGAAAAAACCCCCATATCACCAAAGGTAGCGCTCTGCTTTCCATACAGTGTTGCTCCCAGTGATTCGGCAGCATCTTCAATTACATAAATATCTGCCTCATGGCAAATCTCTATAATCTCATCCATCTTCGCCATCTGTCCATACAGGTGCGTCACGATCAAGGCTTTAGGCTTTTTGGATGAACGTGCAATTGCCTCTCTCAACAGTTCCGGTGAGACATTCCAACTCTCGTCACTGTCAATAAAAACCGGATTCGCCTTTTGGTACAAAATTGCATTTACAGAACCGATGAAGGTAAAGCTTGAAGCAAGCACCGTGTCTCCCTCTCCTATACCAAGTACACGCAGCGCCAGATGCAGTGCTGCTGTTGCTGTATTGGTCGCAAGCGCATACGGTACACCGGTATGGTTACATACCATTTGTTCGAAACGGTCTACAAACGCTCCAAGCGGCGCGATGTAGTTGCTCTCAAACACTTCAGCGATATACTGCTGTTCCTTGCCGCTCATATGCGGAGGTGAAAGAAAAATGCTGTCCATTGTTACCCCAAAACCGTTTTTATCAAATACCCGACATCTTTGGACAGTGACCAGTTTCGGATATATGCCTTATTGATCTTCACTTTGTCCGGCCAGATCACTTCCCTATTATAGCGTTCAGGGTCTTGGACTTTGGAAAGGAGGATCTCCTCATGTTTATATTTTAGTGTTGCAGGTCCTGTAATACCCGGGCGAAGCGAGAGTATGATCCGGTCTTCTCCCTCCAGTAAATCTGCAAACCCGGGTACATCCGGTCTTGGGCCGACAAAACTCATCTGCCCAAACAGGACATTAAAAAGCTGCGGCAGTTCATCGATCTTTGTTTTCCGGAAAAATGCACCGCTTTTGGTAATACGGCAGTCTTGACTTGTTGTCACGGTACTGTCCGCTCCGGAAACCGGTTTCATTGTCTTGATCTTCCAGACATAAAACGGTTTGCCATGCTGCCCGATACGCTTTTGCACAAAAAGCCCGTTGCTTCGGGTATCCACACTGGCCACTATCCATGCCATAACCATGACAGGAAGGGTTACAACAATCCCCGCAACCGAAAAGGCTATGTCAAACAGACGTTTTTCTATACGTTCCTTGCGTGTCAGCATCTACTTTTTCAATCGGTATATCTTGCTATATGGCGAAGAGACCACCAGCTCAAACAGATTTTTGTCATATTTACCCAAAATAAACATTTGTACATACATCGAGTTGAATGTTTTTACATCCATAATAATAAAACGTCCATAGTCTTTCATATATACTACAACATATCCGCCATTGGCGTGATAGGGCTGTGCCTCTATCTTTGTTTTCCCCTCTTTTGTCAGCTGAGTGAGCATAAAATAACGTACCGGAACCTTCTGGCTCCCAAAAAAGAGTGCCCCCTTTTTTACATCAAACACAATACCATTGGAAAACTGTAATATACCATGATTATTTTTCACAGCATGTGTCGGATAGAAGAGTACTTTTCGTTCCGGTTTACCTGTTGTCAGGTCAAGGTTCCCAAAAACAGTTACCGTCGGAAAGATATTGAGCATCCGGTAAGGCATGTATAGATAGATATCTCTTGTTTTTTTAGGCATTGGATACGTTCCGTCTTCCAACTGCATTAACAATAGATTGGGGTCAGCCTGGTCTTTTTGTCCATTTTTGAAAAGTGTATTGGCTACTACGGAATAGTTGGAATCTACATAAGTTTCAATGGCGACTCTTGCCAGATTTGCCGCCAGTTGAGGTGAGTCGGTCTGCATGATTTTTGAGACAATAAAATTATCATTGTCATGTTTTCCGCCATCAATCAATGTGGAGGTATCTGAATAGTACCAGATTGGGTAACCATAGTCCCACCAGCTGATCGTATAATCTTTGCCCTTGGCAATTTTATCGAGCTTGACCAAGTCTTCCACTTCTGCTTTATTCAGTACCGTAGGCACCTTATATCCTATAATATGTGTAATATTGGGGTACAGCATTGCTGCGGTTGCAGCAATGACAAACGCATATTTGGCACGTTTGTCATGCAGATATTCACCGATGATACAAAAAAGATACACCGCACTCATTGCCGCCACGGGTACTGCATAGACGGTAAAACGGAGACCGCCCCATAAAGCAAAAATACCAATCCCTACCAATGGTAGCGCCAATAAAAATGCTCGATGTCTCACAATCAGGGCAATATACCCTATCAATGCGATAAATACACCGATCTCGGAACCGGAAATTCTGTTGGCAAATGTTGAAAAAGGTATTTTTCCCGCTTCCCGGACGGTCTGATTGACCGCATAGAAATGCAGTCCTGTCTCAGAAGTACCGGTGGTGACATAACTAAAAACTTTATACCAAATCAACCCAAACACATTCCCGAGCAACAAAAACAAAACAAATAAAACCCCTGAGGCAATCATTAAATGGCTCTCTTTGAACTTTTCTTTTTTTAAGAGGTAAAAAACAATCATAAGCAACAGGATGTGGACTGCATAGATCCATGGTTTTGGAATTCCCAGCGGCATCAATGCCAAAAACACCAATATCAACGAGGCATACGTGGTTTTTTCTTCCCGATGATACCACACCATGTACATACCATAAATAATACCCATTGCATAGACAATGGCTTGTCCCTGATCGTATAAAAAAGGATACACGGCGATTGCAATTGCGGCATAGAGTGCCGAACGCAAATTGAAATCAACCGTACTTTTCATCAAGAAGAAGAGAATGAACATCGGTGCCATGGCAGAGAACATATCGGTATCGTAATATCCTGTCATGGTACGGTTGTAATAACTCCATGCAATACTTCCAAGCAGTGCGGCAAAAAAGCCCCACAGCGGTCTGCCATACAACTGTGCGATCAAAATGATGGGAACCACCACAAGACTGGAAATAGCCGTAGGCATATACAACATAATGGTTTCCAGAGAAAATGGTGTTATTTTGGCAAACAATGTTGTGAAAAAAACAACCCCATACTCCCAAAGACCCGGTATTCTCGGGTTTTCACTGTGTAATCCGAACAGGGCATGCTGTGCACCGGATGCAAAAAAGTATCCGTCATTGGTATTGATCATTAATTGCCCATTCCAGTAAAAGTCCGGATTGTCCTTAAACTGGTACACCCATATAAGCCGTACGGCAAAACTGAATATGTAGGCAACCAACATATACAGCCATACTCTTTTCATATTGTCTGAAGCTAATCTCATCAACGTCCTTTTATTGCTTCTTTTATTACCTGCATTATACCTACAATTTCTCCAAAACCATAAGAAAAATGCAAAATCACAAATGCCGCTATTTGATGGTATATAGTCGTGTTATGCTTGATCTGAAGCGATCTTGCGGTGATGACACTTACATAAAACAACAAGACGGTCAAGGAAAAAAGATAACAGCAAAACAGAGGCAACACGATGCCCAATACAAACAGAAGGGGAACATAATGTCGTGGGGAGAGTGAAGAAAAACTGTTTGTGTAGTATGCTGTCAGCATATTCCATCTACCATTTTGAAAATTGTTTTTCGCAAGTGCCTTAAAACTCTCTCTGGCATAATATGTCGATTCGATATCAGGGACTATAAAAATCTTCCCTCCCGCTCTTTTCAGCCGTTTATTGAGCTCTATATCCTGGTTTCGGGTTAACCGTTCATCATACAGTCCGACCTTGTCAAACACTTCTTTTTTGTAACACCCAAACGGAACGGTATCGACCTCTTTTATCTCTTTTACACCACTTCTAAAAGCACTCCCTACTCCCAACTTGTCGCTTAATACATTTTTGATTGCATGCGAGACATTGTTTTTGTGCCTTACCGCTGTAACAACAACACCGCCAACATTGTCAGCCTGCAGTTTCTGATGATAATCGATAAGCTTGGAAAAATAATCTTTGGGGTACATTGCATGTGCATCAAGCCGCACGACAAACTCTCCACATGCAGCTTTTATACCCATATTCATTGCAAAAGGAACCGTCCTGTCCGGATTGCGCAACAATTTGAATAAGGAATGCTTTTGTTGATACCCGTCTATAATATCAAGCGTTTTATCTGTACTGCCTCCATCGACAAGCAACACTTCCATCTTATTTTTATCATAATCACTTTCAATGATACTCTCTAAGCATTTTGCAATATATTGTTCTTCATTGAAAATGGGGATGATTATAGAAATTTTTGGCATCTTTCCCATACGCTCTCCACACTCAGATTTTTTAAACAATCAAGTGTTTTACACCCGACTTTATCGGTTGCCGGATCAAAACAGGGACGACACGCCATCTCTAAAAACACTGCTTCATTGTTTGGGTAATACCCACCGGTTTCTTTTTCATTTGTCATCCCGTAAATGGTTACAGTATCTCTTTTGGCAGCATACGCGATATGCATTAAACCATTGTCATTTCCTACAACCAAATCAAGCTGTGAAATAAGTTTGATGGTATTTTCCAACGGTTCTTTCACAATCACGGCATTCTCCTTTGCAAATGCTTCTTCCAACTCCATCTCATCAGGGCCGATAAAGACCAAAACATTCCCCTCAAATTTTTTCAAAAGTGCCTTGTATCCGTGCCATCTTTTAAATTTCTGTTTGCTTCCGCTCCCTATGCAAATACCAATATTTTTCTTTGTTTTGTCAATATACTTCTCTATCAAAGCCGTTTTGCCGCTATCGATAAAAATATACGGTTCTGTTATCTTTTTTTTCAACACTTCATTCACTATTTGAAGGTTCATCTCTATTCTGTGCACATCTTCTTCTTGCACTTTGCAAAACACCTTTTTTATCCCGAGTAGTTTTGCTAAAAGCTGTACCTTTTGGGGATTTGTTCCCGCAGTAGAGACCAATGCATCATAACGCCACAAAAATTTTAAAAAATCGAGTTTTGATGATACCCAAAAAATGCGGTGCACAAAATCATTTTCATGCAAAACAGTTTTATTGGCACTATTGAATAGAATCAGATCAACAGTATGCCCGCTTGCATGTAAACTTTGCAGCATAGGCGTTGCCATGATCAAGTCACCTAAACCCCACGAGTGGATCACTAAAATTTTCATTTGTTTTCCTCCACAAATGCAAGCATTTTTTTGCCCTGTTCATCCCAGCTTAATTTACTGAAGTCAAAATCCACCTCTTTGTACGCTTGTTGCATACACACGGCAAATGTATCTATGTCACAAAAGGTGACGAAGGGAAAATGCTTCGCTTTAAGCCCGTTTAGCGGCGTCGATATAACATGGGCTCCCGCAAGTGCATACTCAAGTGCCTTTATCGGCAAAGCATTATGGGTAAAATCGTTAAGTTCGAAGGGGATAAGTCCGACATCAATCGTTTTAAAATAGTCTGCCACACTGTCCGGTGGAATGCTGCCGGCAAACAAAATGTCCCCACTATACTTTTTTACCAGGTTTCTGTAAAAGGCACCATCGTTTCCGCCCACTACCAAAAAAGCATTGTTGTCATCTTTGATCTTTAAATACTGTTCTATTGCCTTATCAATCCCGGTCCATTTTTCTATCCCGCCTATAAAACCGAAAACCTTTTTTCCCTCTATGCCCAATTCTTTTTTTAAACTTTTTGCATTTTGGAACTTCTTTATGTAAACCCCGTTTTCTATGGTTATGATTTTATCATGCAAACCAAGATCTTTTACTTTTTGCTCCAATATCTCTGTAACACAAACAACCGCTTTGGCATTTTTTATATCCTCTTTTATCTTCTCTACTCTTTTTTGATCAAGCCCTATCGCACTGTTTATCTCCAAATGGTCATCGACCAGATCATAGATAACCGGCACTTTGATTTTTGCAATATCGAACAAAAGGGCATTGGCATTGACAACGACATCAATGTTTAAGCTGTTTATCAATCTGTTAAGACTCAATGTATTGAACTTTATCGCTAACTTTTCGGGCTTAAAGAGTAGAGGGATTTGGATTATTTTACCATTTTGCCTGAAGGTAAGGGATTTGAACTGAGAGAGCACTTTGTGTTTCAAACTTGCGTTATCAATTTCCCAGTTTAAAAAGTAACTATCTGTATTTTTTGCAAACCCATATACCCTGTTGATTACATTGAGATTTGGGACATGAGGAATGAAGAGGATATTCATGACAACAAACCTTTGAGGTATCCATACTGATAATTAAGCATAACACCATATGACAATTTGAAATTCTCTCTTCTTTTTTTATCAAGAAAAATATTGACAGGTAGCAACATCAAAAAAGTTCTCATCAAAAATTTTTTAAAGTACAATCTTTTCTGCCCATCTCCAACTGCATAATAATAAGCCTTGTCTATAGCTTCTTGATATGATTTTGGGCAATTCCAATACACTATTGCCTTTTCGTTAAATACAAAACTACATCCCATTTTTTTCAGATCCAGATCAAACTTCGTATCTTCAGCCGTCATGCTGTCTGTTGGATAGCCTCCCACTTTTCCCCAGCAATTTTTTTTAAAAGCTAAACTTCTTGATGAGGGTAAAAAGCTTTTTGGATCAAAATTGTTCAATGTCGGCAAATAGATATCTGCATAGACTGTTTGAAACTCATTTACGATATTTGCCTTATACCAACCAGAAACCACATCTATACTATCATCTTCAAAAAGTTTTGTTATCTCTTCAAACCAATGTTCATCCAAAATACAACCCGCATCCGTTACGGCTATATAATCATGTTTTGCATTTTCTATAGCGACATTTCTACCCTTTGCTATAGGACCTGCCGTGTATTTTTTACTACAGGTTTTATCTACTATAAGTTGTATGTTTAATTCTTTATTGTCCTTTGCATATTGCTCTATAATATCAATAGTTCCATCAATCGAACCACCATCTACAATAATGAACTCATCTGCATATTTTGTTTGTTTTTTATAACTCTCTAAAAAATTAAAAATATTGTCTGCTTCGTTATATAATGTAGTTATCAAACTAACTTTTTTTATAACTTCCATAATCGATAATAATCCTTTTTTACTTTTTCCCAACTATTTTCAAGCGAATATTTATATGCTATTTCCTTTTTCATATTATCATCAATTGCTTCATTAAAAGCATTTGCAATATTCTCAACTTTATTATCAATTACCCACATCATATTTTCATAGTTCGGCATCATTATCAAATAATCTTTTTTTAGTTCATTTTTATAGATGGCTATAACATTTTTCTTATAGCTGAAAGCCTCCAATATACCCAAATATCCAGAAGTGAATACAATTTTAGCATCTTTAATATACTTTTCGACATCAGAAACAAAGCCATTGAACACTACTCTTTGGATATGGTTTTGCTCTACATATCGTTTTAGTCCCTCTTTTAAAACTCCATCTCCGCAAATTACAAATTCCAAAGAAGTATTTTTACTTATCTCTGCCCACGCCTTCAAATAATCAAATATACCTGTATCTTCAGCAAGTCTGCCAATAAATAATACATATTCCTCTTTATTTTTAGAAAGATCTCTAACCCTCTTTACTCCTCCATAACTGACAATATCAGCTTTTGTTCCATACCATTTGGATATAAAGTGACCTATCGAGATATTTGCAGTTGTCAGTCTCTGCGTCAACCTTCTTTTAAATACTACACTCTTTCTGGGAGGGACATCCCCCTCCCAACCGTGAAAAGTGATGTATATATCTTTTTGAAACAGTTTCAAAAACGGATATACTCCCAAACCAAAAGAGTAAAAAGTACTATAATCATGAAAATGTATGATATCGTATTTGAGAATCTTTCTTATATTGACGATCATATAACAAAACATTCCCCAGCGTCTAGCCAATCGGTTTTTTTTCTTTTTGATTCTTATGATTTCCAGATTATCTTTTTTTTCATAATCTTTATAACTATTATCAAACTTCTGCACAAGTACAGTTATGTGATGACCATCTTTAAGCATCTCTTTGCAAAGACTATCAATGTGTTTTTCAACACCTCCAAGATGGGGCAAAAAGTTGGGTGCTATAAATAAAATTTTCATGTGCACAAACAGATACTCCTTGGGTTATCCAATATCTTTGACATCTTTCATATTTAACAAATAATAGGTAGTAAACAATCCGCCAAACACATTCACAATCAAAGTACTCACAGCGGCACCTTCAGCCTGATATAACGGTATCAATAAAATATTACCAAAATAGTTCAAAAACAGTTGCATCCAGTTTTGAATAGTCAAAATGTAAGCCCTTTTGATACTATAAAAAACCAAAGAAATCGGATTCACAATAATTCCTATTCCATAAGTAAGGATTAAAACTTGAAAAACATGTATTGAATCAGTATATGCTTTTCCAAATAGCAACAAAATCAACAATGAAGATATGAGTTCTACAAACAATAAAAACGGTAAAACGTATATTCCTTTTTTCAAAATAAAAAATATATATTTTTTAATACTGTTTGTTTGCAAGAAATTATTCATTTTTGGTAAAAGCGTAGCTGTCAATGATGATGTTATCAAAGGAAAAATCATTGCAAGATTCATCGCAGCACTGTAATATCCAACTTCTGAACTACTACTTAGCTTTTGTAACATAATTATATCCAATCGAAGAAATATCATAACCGCAAATGATGATAAAAAAATCCAAAAACCCAGTTTGTAAATCTCTTGAAAATGTTTCAATTCGAATGTATAGTTTAATGACAACGTTGATATATTTTTGACGATAATATACAGTAGTATTACTGCAGCCGAATAGAGATATCCATATATAAAATACTCCATATGTTCTGACTCTGTAAATAACAAAGCGATAACGACAATCGCTAAAAACCTTAAAGTATTATGTGCGATATTTGCATATGCCATCCGCTTAAAATGCTGTATTGCCTGATAGTGGGATATTACGACTCCCAACATAGAGTGAAAAAGTACACCAACCCCTATAAACATTATAATGTGCTGATATTTCATCGTTTCAAAAAAGAACTGAGATATATATCCAGAAAGGATATATAAACAGACCATAACGATAATGGAAAAAATAATTTTGCCAACAACTATTGTAAAAAAAATTTCTCTTACTTTCGATAAGTTTTCACTTACATATTTGACATACGATGTGGAAATCCCAAAATCAGATATCTGTACAGCTATTGTAAAAATTGCAATAAGTAAAGAAAAGATGCCATATTGCTCAGCACCCATGTCCCTTGAAACAAAAATAGTAGTTAAAAATCCTATTCCTTGGGAAACGATATTTCCAGAAAGAACTTTGAGCAGATCCTGTAGTGTTTTTGATTTTATTTTTGATAATATCAAATCATTACCTGTTTTATATATTCCACTATTCTTTCACTAGCTTTCCCATCTCCATACGGATTGTGCGCTTTGCTCATCTTATCATACTCTTTTTTATCATCAAGCAGTCTTTGTGCCTCCTTGACAATTTTTTCGGTATCTGTTCCTACAAGCTTGACTGTTCCAGCTTCTACAGCTTCCGGTCTCTCCGTAGTATCTCGTAGTAGCAAAACCGGTTTGCCAAGACTTGGTGCCTCCTCCTGGATACCACCACTGTCAGTAATAAGAAGATATGCCTTACTCATCAAATAGATAAAACTTTCATACTCCAAAGGTTCTATCAAATGAATGTTTGATGTTGAAGAAAGTAATTCTCTCACAGGTTTTTGGACATTTGGATTGAGATGCAGAGGATAGACGATATTGACGTCAATATTATCTTCAGCAATTTTCTTCAACGCTGTACAGATACGGACAAATCCCCCGCCAAAACTCTCACGCCTGTGTCCAGTTACTATGATCAGCGTTTTTTCGTCATTCAATTTATATTGAGACTCTATAGCATCAACTATCTTTGATCTGAGTGCTTGATTATTTCCTATCAGCTCCAATGCCATAAAAAGTGCATCGATAACAGTATTTCCTGTTACCAAAACAGTATCTTTTTGTTTATTCTCTTTAAGCAAGTTTTCTTTCGCACCCTCTGTCGGAGCGAAGTGATAGTTTGCCAACACTCCGGCAAGCTGTCTGTTTGCTTCTTCCGGCCACGGGCTGTAAATGCTGTGTGTCCTTAGTCCCGCTTCCACATGCCCGACTTTTATTTTTTGATAAAAAGCCGCCAAAGAGGCTGCGAATGTCGTTGTAGTATCCCCATGAACCAACACCAAGTCAGGTTTATACTCTGCAAGTACCTCTTTCATTCCCAAAAGTACACTTGAGGTAACATCATACAAGTCCTGCCCTTTTTTCATGATATTCAGGTCATAATGAGGCTGTATATCAAAAAGAGAAAGTACCTGATCCAGCATCTCTCGATGCTGTGCCGTTACACACACCTTGTAATCAATATCAGACTCTTTGTCAAATGCTTTGACAAGAGGTGCCATTTTGATAGCTTCCGGTCGTGTCCCAAACACCAATAGTACCCTCTTCATAGCATTCTTGCGCTCCCCATCAATTCTATCTTCGCTTTCTTCTAAACCACCAAAAAGCGATGGCAAGTCCGGCAAACACCCCTCCAAGTACTTGCATCCACGCTGTCATGAGAATGCTTTTGTTGACAAGCTTATGGTGCATTGTATTATCCACTTTGACACCGGCATATTTGGCAGTGTGTACCAGCAGGGAAACGGCAAGGTCTTCGTTTGGCATCTCTTTGTGGCAGGCAAGGCAGGTACCGCGGCGGTCGAGTTTGCTGCGTACTTCATCGGGCAGTGCCTGGGAGAGTTTCCAATGGTCACCAACCGTCTGCAGTTGTGTGCCGTTGGCATCAAGCATGACCGAGTAGTCATGTTTGAGGTTGGGAATAGCAGGAATCTGCTCATCAACCTTTTTGGGAAGCACTTTTTTCGATGCTGTCATCAGATCGACAATGGTTGTCTTGCTCTGGTCTGAAAAGTATTTGCCGCTGCCTATGCCGTATCCCATCGCTTTGGGGTCATTGTGGCAACTTTCACAGGTACGCGAACGTTTGCTGATGGTGTGCGGCTGTACAGGGCTCATGACAATGGAGTTGACACCCTCTTTGGGAGTCTTGACACCCTTGCCCTGCTCTACCCCCTTGAGTTTCCAAATATGGTTTTGCAGCAGCGCATTCCCGTCTTTCCCAATGACTGTCAGTGTCACCTGGCATCCCGGTATCGTCGGTGAAATGCGTCCTTCACCGTTCTGGCTCAATGCGGGATTCTCCCAGCGCAAATAGCTTCGCGTCTCTGTCACTTTACCGTCAACCAGATACGCTTTAAGACTGTCAACATCACCTGTCTTGCCGTTGACATGGTGTGCCGAAGCGGCAAGGAAGTCAGGGTTCTGCTTGCCGCCGCTGTAATCGACTTTGACATGACAACCGTAACACTGTGGTGCCCAGGTCGCATGGCAGGTATAGCACTCCATCCTGTCGGTATGGGCACTTATCTGATCCATTGCGATCATCCCTGTCCTGGAGATCTTATTTTCCTCTTTGAGCAGCTTCAGCGGCTTGAGTTCAATCGTTTTTCCGGAAGCAAGGTGCATCACTACTTTGTTTCCTTTGCGCACCGCTTTGGTCAGAGGATTGCCGCGCGCACTCAGCAGGAAACCGTCACCCTTGTCTTTGGGGATACTCCCCTGCTTCAAATACGCTGCCAGCGTTTTTATTGTGCCCCGGGGTTTGCCTTTCTTTGGCTTTGTACTGAACTCATCAGCGTAGCCAAGCGGCAGTTCCCACGGGTACTTCTTTGTCGTACCGTGACAGTCCTGACACTCTATCTCCACGGCACCGAGGTTGGCACCCCGGAAAAAGCCGTCACCATGCATATCGTTGGAGGTATGGCAGTCCTGACAGAGCATCCCTTTTGTATAGTGGATGTCTTCTGTCAAGTGCAGATAGCGTTTGGTATGCAGTTTGGGCTGCGGGTTGCCATGGTCATCGAAAGTCGCCTTGTATTCGGTCTCCATCAGCCCCTGATAACTCACCCCGATACGCTTGCCGCGGTTGTGGCAGGTGGTACAGGTTTCCACAGGTATCCCGCTATAGCTTACGCCATGCACCTTGACATGTACTTTGCTCGAAGACTGGATGCTGTGTACCAGCATATGCCCCGGTTTGTTTTTGGGGATAGCAGTATCGTTCCCCTCATAAAAACCTTCATTGGAATAGGGAACATGGCATGAAGCACAGCCGATACCGCGGTAATCTCCCCGTCTGTAGCGCCCTTTGCCTCCTGTGTGGCAGCGCAGACACTCCTGACGCAGGTAAGTGTAGACAGAGAGAGAAGGATCTTTTTCTACCTCTTCAGCTGTGGGTGCCGGCGGCAGCGGTTTGGTTTTTTTCGGGAACCCCTGCGGTTCGAGTTTGGCAAGTTTTTCCATATATTTTTGGTACGTTTTCGTCCCCAGCCGCTCATGCAATGCCGGACTTTTGCCGCCAAAATTGGTAAAGGTATGATTGTATCCGTCTTTTGCCCCAAACCCCCAGAGCGCACCGTGGATCTTCCCCTGCTCGGTCGCCATCAGGTTGTTATTCTGCGCAGCTACCTGCTTAGCGTGACACATGCCGCAGGTATGCTGATTGATCCACGGACTTCCCGGATAAGGATAGAAAGCTTTGGGACCTTTGTGTGATTTAAAATAAGCCACTGTCCCCTTGTGTGCCTCTTCCTTTGTAACCGCTTCCGGATTCCCGCCGTGGCAGACAATACAGTCATTCCCTTCAGCACCCGCTTTTTTCGCAACTTCGAAGATCTTTTGCATCATTTTGGATTGGTGGTCTCGTATAGGTTCGATTCCCTTGTGACACTTCAGACAACTGTTGGCCGCAGCCTCTGCTGCAAGCAGACTCAGTAACACTCCCAGCCAAAAACACATTTTTATAAACACGGCTTATCCTCAATGAAAATAGATCGATATAGCTATAATTATATCCAAAACCTTGTTCTATCCATCCTTATGCTATAATTTTTCAAAATTTACTTAAACGGAACGCTTTTATGAACAAATTTCTCCCCCTGCTGCTCTTGCTTTTATGGACATCCCTTCAGGCACAAATGGTCGATGCCATTGCGCTTATTGTCAATGGTCAACCTGTTACAACCACAGAGATCCGCACGATTCAGCGTAAAGCACACGTCTCAAAACAGAAAGCTATTAACCTCTTGATTCAGGATCGCCTTCAGAAAGCAGCGATGAAAGACATTGTTGTTCCCGAGTCGGAAGTCGATGCAGAAATAGCACGTATCGCCAAAATGAACAATATCTCCGTACCAAAAATGCAGAAAATCCTCAAGCAGCAGGGAACTTCCTGGACAAAATACCGCCAAACCATCAAAGACGGTCTCAGACAGCGTGAATTTTTCAGACAAACAGTTTCCAAAAATCTTCCCACCCCCACAGAAGATGAGCTGAAGCTCTTCTACAACAAACACAAGAAAGAGTTCAATATTCCATCCTCCATCAGCGTTATCGAGTACTCTGCACCAAGTGAAGCAAAAATCAAACAGTTCCTCAAAACCAAAAATGCCAAAGGCATCAAAAGCAAGTCACTGGTCAAAAAGACCAAAAATCTGAACCCGGCTATGCTGAGCACTCTGCTGCAGACTCCCAACGGCAGTTTCACAGAACCCATCAATGCCGGTGACCGGTGGGTCGTATATAAAGTAAAAAGCAAGAACGGACGTACCCAAATGCCTTTCGAAGCGGCAAAAGGGGCGGTTGCTTCACGCTGGAGACAGCAGCAACAGGGCAAAGCGGTTAAAGACTACTTCAAAAAAATGCGCACCGAAGCAAACATTCAATACCTTAGAAACTAACAACACAAAAGAGAGCATACAATGGGACTTAAATCAGACAAATGGATACGCGAAAAATCACTCAATGAGGAGATGATCACTCCTTTTTGTGAAGGACTGGTAGGCGAAGGGGTTGTCAGCTACGGACTCAGCTCTTACGGATATGACATCCGTGTCAGTGACGAATTCAAAATTTTTACCAATATCAATGCCGAAGTGGTCGACCCCAAAGATTTCAACGAAAACAATGTGGTCGACTTCAAAGGTGATATTTGCATAGTACCGCCCAACTCCTTCGCACTCGCACGTACCATCGAATACTTCAAAATGCCCAAAGACACCCTGGCGATCTGCCTTGGCAAGAGCACCTATGCCCGCTGTGGCATCATTGTAAACGTAACCCCTTTCGAACCTGGATTTGAAGGACACATCACCATCGAGATCTCCAACACCACACCCCTCCCGGCAAAGATCTATGCCAACGAGGGGATCGCCCAGGTACTCTTTTTGCAGGGTGACGAGCAGTGTGAAACGACCTACTCTGACCGCAAAGGAAAGTACCAGTCACAAACAGGCATTACCCTGCCGCGCATTTTGAAAAAAGATTAATACTCACCTCATAAATATGCCTCTTTTCGGGGCATATTCCCATTTTTAACATACAAAATCATACTTCTACTTATGCCCTTTTACCCACTTTTGTGCTACAATGCCAAAAATTTCTTATATAAAGTAAGCAACGAATGAAAAATCTAATCATCGTCGAATCACCGGCAAAAGCACGCACCATCACCAATTTCCTGGGCAAAGACTACAAGGTCATCGCCTCCAAAGGGCACATTCGTGATCTTCCCAAAAGTACTTTCGGTATCACAGTTGATGATGAAACCGGTGATCTTGTTCCCAAATATTCTATTCCAAGAGATGCCAGCGCAACAGTTAAAGAGTTAAAAAAACTCTCCAAAGAAGCAGAAACTGTCTACATCGCAACCGATGAGGATCGTGAGGGTGAAGCGATTGGATATCACATTGCCAAAGCAATAGGCAAAGACCCCGAAGCACTGCCGCGTATTGTCTTCCATGAAATTACCAAAAGTGCCATTCAACATGCCCTGGAGCATCCGCGCAAGGTCGATATGCGCTCTGTCGATGCCCAGCAGACACGAAGACTGCTTGACCGTATTGTGGGATACAAACTTTCCCCGCTGCTTGCCAGTAAAATCCAAAAAGGACTGAGTGCAGGACGTGTGCAGAGTGCCACACTCAAACTCGTAGTCGACAGAGAACGCGAGATCAAAGCGTTCAAGCCGGAAGAGTACTGGACTATCGATGCCCTGTTTGAGAAAAACATCGATGCTTCGATCTATGACTATAACGGTTTGAAGATCGACAAAATGACCATTAAAACCGAAGCCGATGCAGAAGAGATCGTTACTGCTGCCAAAAACGAATCATTTACCGTTGCTTCCATAGAGAAGGCCAAACGAAAAACCAAAACACCACCGCCCTTTATGACCTCCACGCTCCAACAGGCAGCTTCCACCCAACTTGGTTTCTCTCCAAAGAAAACCATGATGGTGGCACAGAAACTCTATGAAGGAGTAAAGACTGACAACGGCGTCATGGGGATCATCACCTATATGAGAACCGACTCACTCAACCTTGCCAAAGAAGCTGTCGATGCTGCACGTACGCACATCAAGACACAGTTTGGCGACAAGTATCTGCCTGCCAAGCCCAAGAACTATGCTACCAAATCCAAAGGGGCGCAGGAGGCGCATGAGGCGATCCGTCCCACCCGTGTTGACTTCGACGCAGAGATGGCTGCCAAGTACCTCGGTGTGGACGAGCTGAAACTCTACCGCCTTATTTACAACCGCTTCCTTGCCTGCCAAATGACAGAAGCTGTGTTTGAATCACAGACAATTCTCTTCAAAGGTGACAAGTGCACCTTCAAAGCAAGCGGCAGAAAACTGCTCTTTGACGGTTTTTACCGTGTAACCGGCTACACAGAAAAAGACAAACTGCTGCCGGATCTCAAAGAAGGGACACCGGCATCCCTCGATGAGATCAAAAAAGAGCAGCACTTCACCGAGCCGCCGCCGCGCTACAATGAAGCAAGCCTTATTAAAAAGCTTGAGAGTCTCGGTATCGGCCGTCCAAGTACCTATGCCCCGACCATCACCATTTTGCAGACACGTAAGTACATTGAGATCGAAAAGAAGCGTATCCACCCTACGGAGATCGCCTTTACGGTCATTGAGATGCTTGAAAAGCATTTCCCTGAAATCGTTGACAGCAACTTTACTGCACAGATGGAAGAAACCCTCGACAAGGTGGCAAACGGTGAAGAGAACTGGCAAAAGATCCTCAAAGCGTTCTACACACCCTTTATGCAAAAGATCGAAGAGGGCAAAAAAAACATCAAGAGCCTCAAAGTTGCTACACCAACCGGTGAAATGTGCCCCAAATGCGGCGCTGAACTGCTGCTGAGAAAGGGACGCTACGGGGAGTTCATTGCCTGTTCAAATTTCCCCAAGTGCAAATACACCAAAAACACAGACGGTACCGAGCCTGAACAGCCCGAAGAGACAGACGAAAAGTGTGAAAAGTGCGGCTCACCCATGGTCATCAAGAACTCAAGACGCGGCAAGTTCCTTGCCTGTTCAGCCTACCCCAAGTGCAAGAATGCCAAGTCTCTCACACCGCCAAAAGAGATTGAAGTTCCCTGCCCCGAATGCGGCGGAAAACTCCAGGAACGCGAGGGCAGACGCGGCAAATTCTACGGCTGTACCAACTACCCCAAGTGCAAGTTCATCGCCAATTTTGAACCTGTAGACAAAAAGTGTTCTGAGTGCGGCTACCTGATGGGTAAAAAGACTCTCAGAGGCAAAGAGGTCTACGAATGTTTCAAGTGTAAACATAAAGAAGAAGCCAAATAGATGAAGCCCATATTTCTCTGCGCTATCAACAACATCCTCAGCGGCACCTGTAAAGAAGACTGCAAGTTCTGCACACAGAGTGTCCGCTACCATGCCGACATTGAACGCTACAGCTACAAAGCCGTCGATCAGATTGTTGAAGAAGCCAAACAGGCCAAAGCACATGGCGCACTTGGCTACTGCCTTGTCACAGCAGGAAAGGGACTTGATGACAAGAAGACCGATTTTGTCGCCCGTACAGCACAGGCGGTCAAAGCCGAAGTAGAAGGGCTCAATCTTATTGCCTGCAACGGTACGGCAACCAAAGAACAGCTTGCCTACCTGAAAGACCATGGCATCGACAGCTACAACCATAATCTTGAAACAAGCGAACGCTACTACCCGGACATCTGTCAGACACACGGATGGCAGGAGCGATATGAAACCTGCGAGAATGTCAAGTCTGTCGGGTTGATGCTATGCAGCGGCGGCATCTTCGGAATGGGCGAGCAGGCGCAGGATCGTGACGACCTGCTTGAAGCCATTGCTTCTCTCAACCCGGAATCAACGCCGCTGAATTTTTACCATCCCAACCCTGCTCTACCAATTAAAACGCGCAATCTCGAGCGTCCCGAAGCAGTAGAGATCATCAAAAAAGCGCGCAGGCTGCTGGGAGAAGACCGGCTGCTGATGGTTGCAGGAGGCAGGGAGCTGCTCTTTGGCGGACATGAAGCAGAAATGTTTCAGGCAGGTGCCAATGCCATTGTCATAGGAAACTACCTGACCACGCCGGGGCAGGAGCCGAACAAAGACCGGGCAATACTCCAGTCACTCGGTTACGAGGTTGCGACAAGCTGTGATACATACTGACATCACACTTATCCTCACACTCTCACTGCTTATCTGGGGGAGCCCTTTTGTCTCAAAAATATTGCGCCTCCCCATTCCTGCAACAGAAATCATTTTGGGCTCACTGTTCGCCTACTTCGGCTTTATCGGAGACAACACCTACTTTAAACTGATTGCTGAAACCGGATTTCTTTACCTCATGTTTCTGGCAGGAATGGAAGTAGACCTCAAACAGCTGACCGGAAGCTCAAAAGAAGTATTGCAAAGGAGTATTCTTTTTCTTGGACTTATGGCTTTTTTTTCCATCGGGTCAGGATACCTGTTTGGGTTGAATCCGATCATCATCATATCCATGCCGCTTATCTCTATCGGTCTGCTTGCATCACTCTCCAAGACATACGGAAAAGACCAACCCTGGATAAAGCTGGCCTTCATTGCAGGTGTTTTGGGTGAGATTATCTCTATTGCGGTACTGACCATTTTCGATGCTGCCAGTACCACCGGCATGAACCTGCAACTGCTTGTAAAGATCGGATACCTCAGTGCATTTATTCTTGCGGTTTATATGCTGTACAGAGCACTCCATCTGCTCTTTTGGTGGTATCCGGAACTCAAACGTATACTTGTACCCAAGTTTGACACTTCAGATCAGGATATCCGTCTGGCTATGGCACTCTTTTTCATATTGATCAGTGTGATGCTTGCGCTTGACCTTGAACTGGCACTGGGTTCATTTATTGCAGGCATGGCTATATCTGCCTTCTTCCGCCATGAAAAATCACTTGAACATAAAATGTCAAGTTTGGGATTCGGCTTTCTGGTACCTCTCTTTTTCATTCATGTAGGTGCCTCGTTTGATATTCGTTCACTTGCAGTTGAAGGTGTATTTAGCGGAGCGCTGCTCATTACCGTACTAATGGTGCTTTCGCGTATCCTTGCAGCCATTACACTGAAGCATATCAGTGGTGCCAAAAATGCGCTTCTTGTCGGCCTCTCTCTTTCAATGCCGCTAACCTTGCTGGTTGCGGTTGCCACCATTGGGTATGAAACGAAATTACTGGATTTGTTAAGTTATTATCAGTTGATACTTGCAAGTATTTTCGAGATCCTTGTGGTGATGGTCACCATCAAGGTTTTACAGAAGAAAGGGGTAAAGAGAGATGATCAATCCTGATCAACCTCTGCAATAGCTTTTTTAAGTTCCTCTTCGGCTCTTTTTGCCGCCTCAGCCTTCTCTTTTGCAATATCAATATTGACACCGCCGCCGTTTGATGATACTTTGGATTGAGGCTTTTTGACCACAGCATTGGCTTTGGGTGCTTTGGCTGCCTTTGCTCTGGCAAGTTCTGCCTCTTTGGCGCGTTTTTCTGCCGCCGCACGCTCTGCTTTAAGTTTCTCAAGTGCTGCTTTTTCAGCCTTTGCTTTCTCTTCTGCCGCTTTTTTCCGCGCTGCTTCTTTTTGTGCAGCTTCTGCTTTGGCTTTCGCGTCGTCAGCTGCCTTTTTTCGGGCAGCCTCTTCTGCCGCCCGTTTTTGTGCTGCTGCCGCTTCTTCCGTCTGACGCGCGGTATCGACCTTTTTCTGTTCTGCTTTTAGCTTTTCAAGCGGTACACGTTCTACCGGTACTTCCTCTCTGGCTTTGTCCACAGGCTTTGGAGTGGTAACCACTTCCTTCTCTGCAACTTTGGCTTTGGAAGAAGGCACCTCTTCACCTGCTTCTGCATCTCCTTCATCATCTTCTGCAAGATCGGCATCGAGCTCCGCATCCTCTTTGGCCTCTTCAATCGCTGCCTGTTTCTCGGCAATAACTTTCAACTCTCCAAGCAAAGCACTCTGACTCTGTTCAATCTGCTGAAAATTCTTCTTCAGCGCAAAAGGATTCTCTTCCGACGCATTTGCGCCAACTGCAACGGCCAGTGCTGCCATCCATATAACGTGTTTCATTCCTCTACTCCTTTGGTTCCAATTGTTTTAATTCAAAAAACTCTTTCTGAAGCCTTTGATTATCCGCTTTCAGAATCGCAGATTCCTTTTTGAGTGCAGCTTTTTTTGCTTCGAGATGCTGCAGCACCGTTACCGAATTTTCTCCGTATATCAGTATACCGACATAAATACCAAAAAGCAAAATACCGATCAGCGTCAACAGCAGGGTTTTCACAGAAAGTCCTGCCAGTGCGCCGATCGTATCCTTTTTGGCCATATTACACTTTCTTTGGTTTACTGAAAGAGTGCATTACCGAGATATTCGAACTGTCCAAGCTCTGTCTCAATCTCCAGCAATCTGTTGTATTTGGCAATTCTGTCACTTCGTGCCGTTGAACCTGTTTTGATCTCACCGGTATTGAGCGCAACGGCAAAATCTGCGATGAATGCATCTTCACTCTCTCCGGAGCGGTGGCTCATGACACACTTGTAGCCCGAGCGCTGTGCAAGACGTACAGTCTGCATGGTCTCACTGACCGTACCAATCTGGTTTGGTTTGATCAAAATAGAGTTGGCAACACCTTTTGCAATACCCTCGGCAAGAATTTCCACATTCGTTACAAACAGATCATCTCCTACCAGCTGTATCTTCTCGCCAAGGACTTCTGTGAGCTCTTTCCAGCCCTCCCAGTCATCTTCGCTGAGGCCGTCTTCAAGTGAAACAATCGGGTATTTTTCAACCATATCGGCATAGTAGGCAATCAGTTCAGAACTTGTCAGTTCCCTGTTTTCCGACTTAAGTACATATTTACCTGCCTCGTTCACCAGTTCACTTGCCGCAACATCGAGGGCAATGGCAATTTGCTCACCGGGTTTGTATCCTGCCGCTTCAATGGCCTGCATGATCACCTGAATAGGCTCTTCATTGTTTTTGAGGTTTGGCGCGAAACCACCCTCGTCACCCACCGCAGTACTTTCACCCATGCCGTCAATAATTTTTTTGAGGTTGTGATAGACTTCTGAAGCTGCTCTAAGTCCTTCTGAAAAACGCTCAAAACCAAGCGGCATAATCATATATTCCTGAAAGTCCACAGAGTTGTTTGCATGTTCGCCGCCGTTAATGATATTGAGCATCGGTACCGGCATCACGACTGCATTGGCACCGCCGAGATAGCGGTAGAGCGGCATTTTCAGCGATGCTGCCGCTGCACGTGCCACTGCCATGGAGACACCCAATACCGCATTGGCACCCAGGTTGCCGTAATTGTGTGTACCGTCAACCTCTTTCATCGTCAAGTCAATCTCCGCCTGATTGAACGGACTCAATCCCACCAGTGCGTCGTTGATCGCTCCATTGACATTTTCACATGCCTGAAGTACCCCTTTCCCCATATAACGGTCACCGCCGTCACGCAGTTCCAGCGCTTCACGCTTACCGGTACTCGCCCCGCTTGGAACGATCGCACTCTCTACCGTTCCGTCACTCAAACTCACGGTTGCACGCACTGTTGGATTTCCTCGACTGTCCATCACCTCATCTGCTCTTACATCATCAATAAATACCATATAATTCCTTTCCAGTAAAATCATTTTTACTTATTTTATCTAAACTCTTCTGATAAAATCCAAAAGAGGGCAAAACTCACTCTTCCGGAACCTCCCTGATGGTATTTTTACCTGGCGGCATCGGCACAAAATAGCCTATCAGTAACAGCAATACACCAACCACGATGAACGAAACGATCCGCTCTATTGTACCTGAATGCGCCAGCTCGACAAAGAAGAGTTTGAGTACTACAAGCAGAAGCAGTCCAAATCCTGCCAGCCAAAGCGTACGCTGAACATAACGCTTTGAGAGCAGCATTGCCGCTATGGCTGCCATACTCCACAGAATGGAGATACCCGTTTGAAAGTAGCCGCTTCGCCAAAGCGCATCAAATGTATAGGGTACCCCCTGCATCAGATGCACATACCTTGCAAAAAGTACTGTCAGAAGCATCCACCCAAGCAGCAATACTATACCGTACATCTGCCGGGCAAGCATCTTTGTCCATCCATGCCGTTCTGCATGTATCCAGTAAAACATCATGCCAAGGACGGCAAACTGCATCGCATCGAGCGGATTTATCAGCGGTAGATAGCCGGATGCTTCGGGTGAAAAACCAAATGCGGCAAACTCCCACACAGCTAAAAAGGCAATCAACCCTGCTGTACCCACACTCCGATAGAGCGAACCATATTTGCCAAAATACCTCCAGAACCGTACAGTTACCACGGCTGTAAGCAGCGGCACGATTGCCCATGAAACCATCGGTATGCTCTTTGCGGCAAAATACTGGTGTATGTGGTAATGTATCTCAAGACTCAACACACTCACCCCAAACCAGAGCGCAGCGATATGCAGTACTCGGGCGTAACGCCACAAACGATCGTATGCCCAAAGCATGCCGTACACCACTCCCATCAGTGACACGAATGCCCAAAAACCATACCCGGCAAAGGGATGCAGTGTCTCAAGCCTGCCAAAGCCCGGCAGGGTAGCATAGAAAAGAAAGATACCAAAAGGCAGCACACCCTGTAGCAATACTGCAAGCAGTCGCCAATGAAGCACTTTTTCCAAAGCAATACAGACCAGCGTTCCCAAAACAAGCGTAAAAAGCAGTGTCTGCTCACCCAAAAAGTCAAGCTGTGACGGAGTGGCTCTAAACCAGAGTGACAGCGCAAAGAGCAAAAAAATGTACACAAAATAATGCACAAAGGGTTCCAGCGCTTTACGGTATTTGTCCATCTGCCACGCTGCAAGCAGCAGTGCGGCAATAACAACAAGGAATCCAAGATACGCTGCAGCATTGATGCCGCCAAACCCTACACTCTCCGGATAGACCAGGGCAGAGAGCAGAAGCAGAAAGACGCCAAAGTATCGGGCAATACGCTTCTGCTGCCTGATCGATATCCATATAAGTGCCGCCCCTTCAAGCGACCAGAGTGCGGCACTCACATCCGCATCGAAAACATACGGTATGACGATGGTAAAGAAAACCACTGAAAGTGCCAGGAATGACTGTGCCAAAAGCACAGTACGCGCCTTTCCTCTCAGGGCGGCATAAAGCACTGCATAGAGTACCCCGAGCGCTGTCGCACTGTACGCTTCACCATACCTAAAAGGCTCTACCAGTGCAAGCTGCAGAGGAAATGCAACCACAGGAAGTCCGAATACCAGCGTACCATCCACCAGATTTTTCGGAGCATACGGGTGCCTGAGCGTAAAGAGAATCGAGATGGCAAGGTACATTGCAAAAAAGAGCACCAGGAAGGGCTCCGTCGTTGTGAACATCTCAGAACGGTAGCGCAGTACGCCCCACACTGTGGCAATAATAAAGGTAAAGCCGAAACCAAGTAGATTCAGCACACGCCACGAGCGGTACCATGCGAGGATGAAAATACCAAGGTTCAAGACGACATAGTAGGAAAAGAGCACCACGTGCGACCCGTTACCGCTTGAGGTCAAAATGGGCACCAGAAAACCGCCGGCACTGGCAAAAAGAGCCAATGGCAGCGCATCTTCAATGAGTGCCATCACAGAACCAAGCACCACCACTGCCAGCATCAGCACAAAAGCACTTTCAAGCGAAAGCAGCCCGTAGAACTTCGCTGCACCGTAGATGACAAGATAGAGTATCGCCACGCCAAGCCCCTGCAGCACCTGCCCATAAGCACCCTCTCTTCGACGAAGTTTCCAACCCGTCACAATGAGGGCTACCGCACCTGCGGCTACGGCACCAAGGCGTACCCCGATGCTGACCGTACTGTGTTCAGCCGCATACTTGACCAGAAAAGCAAGCCCGAAAAAGAGCACCACCCCGCCGATACGCACCAAAAGATTGCCGCCGCTAAAGTAGTTGGCAAGCCATGTGATAACAATGGAAGGTTCTTTCTTATGCGGTGCGGCTGCAGGTTCTTCATGCTCCTCTTCAATGGTTTCAACAGGGACGGCATCTTTTTTGCTTATCTTCTCCGCAAATACAGCAGGAGCCATATCGGACACCTCATCCAAAGTGGTATGTTCTTCCGCTTCCGGTGCTTCTTGTGGCGATACTGTCTCTTTTGTTTTCCGTACAGTACTGTCCACCAGCGCTTCAAGCCGGCTGACTCTACGCTGCAGGGCAAAGACCCAAAAAAGTAAAACGGTCACTATCATTGCTTCTATATTCATTGGTGGCTCCTTTGTTCGCGGTTTGGCCAAATAGCCACGTTACATCTCTGCACGGCTTAACGACTCTGCCATTTTTTTGGCACCCTTGAAATCGGCCTTTCCCGTACCCAGTACAGGAATAACATCAACCTTGTAGGCTTTGGAAGGAACAAAGAGCGGATTGAGATGAAGTGTGCCAACCTCTGCCAACACCTCATCGATCTCACGTTCCCCCTCAAAGAGCAGCACAACCGCTTCCCCCTTCTTAGCATCAGGGATTGCTGTAACAGCAATTTTTTCCTCCGGTTGCAGCAGCTTACCGATCTCCTGTTCGACCATTCCCAGACTCACCATCTCTCCGCCGATCTTGGCAAAACGGCTGTAGCGGTCAACAATAGTCAAAAAACCGTCACTGTCCAGCCTTCCTTTGTCACCGGTGACATACCAGCGGATACCATCGATCTCCTTAATGACTGAAGCGGTTTTCTCTGGCTCCTTGAGGTACCCTTTCATAATCTGCGTACCGCCGATGAGGATCATCCCCTCCTCTCCCACAGGCAGTTCTTCAAAACTTTCCGGATCAACAATTTTGAAGCTGCTTCCAGGCACCGGGAGCCCCACAGTGCCTGGTTTGTTACCGATTTGCGGCTTCCAGGTGTCGGGCAGCAGTACATCGGGAATGTTCACCGATGCCACCGGTGTCGTCTCTGTCGCACCATACCCTTCATAGATTTCATGTCCGAACTTCTCCTTGAAGGCTTTGCGTATCTCCTCGGGCAGTTTCTCCGCACCGGCGACGATCATCCGCAAATCTTTGAACATCAGCGGATGCAGTTTGCGGTTTCGTGTATAGAGCCGCAGAAAAGTCGCGGTGGCAAAGAGCATGGTCGCTTCATACTTTGCAGCAAGCTTACCGATGCCAAATCCGTCTGTCGGATCGGGATGACAGGCAACGGGTATCCCCTCTATCAATGGCAGCAGTGTTGTAACCGTAAGCCCGAAAGAGTGAAAAATAGGTAGGGTACCGAGCATCACATCCTCATCTGTAGGATTGAGCAGCGTCGTAATCTGTTTGATGTTCCCCATAATGTTTTTATGTGTCAGCTCGACCCCTTTGGGTACCCCTTCACTGCCGCTCGAGAAAAGAATAGCAGCGGTGTCATCTGTCTTTTTGCGTTGCAGATAGCACACTTTCAGCATCCACATCGGAAACAGTTTCAGCGCAAGGAGTGTACCCAGTCCCTCTACTTTACCGATACGTTCCTTCATATCTTCCAAATAGATCACATTCAGCCTCTCGAGAACTTCCGACAGATCAAATCCTTTGGCTTTCAGCCTAACAGCAAACTGTTTGGAGGTAACAACAGTCTCAATATCTGCAAGCCTGACCGCATGTTGCAGGCTCTGCGTACCGGACGTGTAGTTAAGGTTGACGATTGTCTTTCCAAGACTCAGCAGCCCCATGTTCCCCATAGAGCCGCCGACAGAGGTGGGCAGTATGACACCGACATTGGACTGTCTCCCGATCTGTCGCTTGAGATACTTTGCAAGCAGCAAAGTACCTGCGGCAAAGCGGTAGTTGCTAAGCTCCGTTCCTGTCGAATCAGCCACACAGAGCGTGTTACCGCTCTGCTTAACGCTCTCAAGCCAAGCCTCCTGCAGGGATGGCAGGGTATCGGCATAGGCCTGCCAGCTCTGAATGGAGAGGCTGAAGACCTCCCGTTTGACCTCCTCGGCCGTACTCTTTACCGGCATCATTTCACCGAATGTCACACTGATGTCACGGCTTCGCTTCCGCTTGAGTTTCTGTGAAGCGTGGGAGAAGTCCCCCTCCCAGAGTCCGCGCAAATAGAAGGGAACAATTACCGTCTCCTCATCCGCTTCGCGGCAGGCGAGTTCGAACCCCTTTTGAAACGTGCTGAGATGGCCGTTTCTCGAGAGGTGCCCCTCCGGGAAAATAGCAACCGTATCTCCCCGGTTTAGCGCTTCGGTAACAAGCGACAAAGCCTGCTTACCACCCCTGCTTGAAATGGGAATGGCATTGAAAAAGGCAAAAAACGGTTTGAGGTACCATATTTCATAATAGCTGCGCTCCATTACAAAACGGATCTGTTTGGGGTAGGCGATCTGTAAAATAGCCCAATCAAGGAAAGAGACATGGTTTCCAAGCAGCAGCACTCCTTTTTTGGCATCAATATTGTTAAGCCCCTCCACCTGAATACGGTAGCGTACACTGACAATCACACGAATGATGTAGCGTATCATCGACTGCGGAAGCTTCATCACCGCAGCCAATGTCCCCATGAGGGCAACGGCTGAAATGAGATAGAAAAGCCCCGTCGAAGAGAGCTGGAAGTAGCCAAAAAGTGCAGTCAGAATCAATGCACTGAACATCACCACATTCTGCACAAAATTGTTGCCTGCAAGCACCATCCCCAAAATGGGAGCCGGTGTTGCAAACTGAATGAGCGCATTGAGCGGTACGACAATAAGTCCGGAGAAGAGTCCGAACGTAAAGAGCGCCATCCCCAGAGAGGAGACACTCTCAAGTGAAGGGATCATATAGAGTGCAAATGTTACACCCAATGCACCGATAGGAATGATACCTGTTTCAATGAAACGGCGGCTCACCCGTCCGGCAATCAACGAACCGGTTACAAGCCCTGCACCGGTAAGTGCCAAAAGCCCCTGTGCCGTGACCGTATCGGTAATGCCCAGTTTGCCTTTGAGATACTCTCCGAAAATCGCCACAAGTATCTGCGATATTCCCCACAAAATACTCAAACCCACAATACTCGACCATACTACTTTCTCTTTTTTAAGCACAGCCAGATTCTTCCGAAGGTAGCCAAGATTGCGGTACTCTTCCAGCTCAAAATGCTTCTCATCATCGACAATCACCTTTTTGAAGCGTTTGGCAAGATGCTTTGCGAGCAAAAATTCGGCAACGCTTGCCCCAATAAGCAAAAAACCGACCGGCGCGATATACTGCAGGATCTCTGACGGATGCGTACTTCTATCTTGCAAAAGATACTCGAAAAAGAGAGAGTAGACCACTGCACCAAGCAGAATAGAGACGATCGTCACAGACTGTACCACCGCATTGGCTTCAGCCAGCAGGTCGTTGCCCGTCATCTCTTTAATCAGCCCATATTTTGCCGGAGAGTAAATGGCACTTTGCGCTGCAAGAATAAAGATCAGAATGAACGCTGCCCAGAACCATCCCATCATATAAGAGAAGAGTATCAGTGTCGTAATACCAATCGCCGCAGCGGCAGCGTACTCAACCACTTTGACCTTTGGGTATTTGTCGGAAATAAACCCCGCAGGAGAGAAAAGAAAAATAAAAGGCAGCAGGATCAGTGCATTGACCAGTGCGGTAAGAACAATAAGCTCTGAGCCCTCGTAAGCTTTAAAGATCGTATTTTGTAAAATGATCTTGTGGCCAAGGTCGGTCATGGCATTGAGAAAAACGATCAGAATGTAGGAGCCGAAACCAGCAATGGAGAAAAGTGCTTTCATGACTCCTCCTTTTCATTCTGGTACTGCCGCTGGTATTCTTTCACCGTATGCATGTTACACAGATAGGGCTTGAGTGTCAAAATCAGGTCAAAAAAGAGTTCATAGTGTTCCGTACGCCTGTCCGGATCGGATTTCATCAGTTTGGCACCTGCTTCAAACTCCTTTTTTGCCAGTTGTTTGGCTGCACCGATGTAAGCGTCAAGCAGACTGCTGTCCAGTCCCATCTCCTCTGCACGCTTTAGGATGGAAACAATCTCCACCTCTTTGGCACTGAAACCGCCGGAGCGTTCAAAGAGGAGCCCTGCTTCAATGAACCTATCCAGCTTGGACGCCTCCACCTGCGTCATCTCCAGCAAATCTTCCCTGCTGTAACGCCGTTCTTCTCTGCCGCCGGAGAGCATCTGAAGTGCAGTAACCATCATCTCGAAGTTCTCTGCTTTTCCAAAATCGTTCTGGGCGAAGATCGTCTTTATTTCTGCGATGGAATAGTTAAAGTTATGCTGAAGATACTTGATAAGCCGCAGGATCTCCACAGCCTGTTCATCATAAAGGTGTACATTGGGTTTTGGTTTTTGGGGTTGGGGCAGCAGTCCCTCTTTAACATAATAGAGTATCGTTGATTTGCTCTCACCGCTGCGGTGCATCAACTCTTTCATTTTGAGTGCCATCGGTTCTCCTTTGGTTGAACTGATGACAGTATAGAACACTTTAGCTTAAAGTGTAAAGTGACACCTTACACTTTTTAGTTCTGTGTGCTGTTTGGTGCCACCGGCTTCATCGTTCGCAGATAGGCTTTGATATGTGCAGGAGTCTGGGAATTCTCTTTGTATCCGCTCTTTTTCAAATCATAGTAAACAAACGGAAGATAGTGCTCACGTGTTACAACCACTTTTGTTTTCCCTTTCTGTGCCCATTTGAACATTGTCGCCGCACCCTTTTCACCTACATGAATGCAGCCATGCGACATTGCTTCACTGTTCCCCATATGAATCGCATGCCCCTGCTGGGTGAACCAGAGGGAAAAATCCATATTATTTATCCCACTGGCTTCCGGATGTGCTTTGGACATATAGAAGCGTTCTTTTCTCCAGATTGTAAAAATACCCGATGGCGTTTCGTGCCCTTTCGCTCCCGAAGAAATAACCGCAGCCCACCAAACTACACCATCTCTGTCAATTGCATACGCCACACCGTCTGCACCACGCTCTCGCAGAGAAACGACAATAAAATCCTGCCCGGAAAGGTCAACAATTTTCTCGTGACCATTTTTATCCAGCACTGCAAACTTTGTTTTGCTCAATGGAAATACTCTACTTGCAGGATCACCTGCATGAAGTGAGCTTAGTCCAAGTAATACCGCAAGTACCATTATTATATATCTCATTATCTCTCCTGCTAACTTATTTCTTATTATTATAAAAGGTATATCTACAATTTGTCATTAAACTCTATTAATTTTTGCTATACTTTTCATGAAAAATAAAATGGAGAGTACAAAATGACAAAAGCAATATTGATTCTGGTATCTGTCGCAGGAGGGTTTATTGTTGCAGGTTGTGGAAATAGTGAGGCAGTACACGCACCGATCTCAAAAAGCCCAAGCTTTATGCAGGGGCAACAGGATGGATGCGAAACAGCAAATGGAGATTACACAAAAAACAGTGACCTTTTCCAAACCAACACAGATTACCATGACGGTTGGTTCTACGGTCGCCAGCAATGTAACCCCTCTTTCCACCGTAAATAGACAGCCTGAAAATTACAGGTTGCTCCATAAGATATACGCAAATATCTATAACGGTTTCCGCACGCTCCATAATCAAAATGTAAAGCTTGGATATGGCGGACAAAGCCACCCAAAAAAGTGGACGGACTGTTTTAGCTTTCTGTCATGTCCTTTTCATCCACCGTCAAACCTTCACCAAAGCCAAGCGCTTCTTTGATCTTTGCTTCAATCTCCGCTTTGAGCTCAGGGTTCTCTTTGATAGTCTGCTTGGCATTCTCTTTACCCTGTCCAAGTTTCTCCGAGCCGTAACTGAACCAGGCACCGGACTTATCGATAATATCCATTTTTACACCATAATCGATCAATTCGCCCTCGAAGCTGATTCCTTCGCCGAACATAATGTCAAATTCTGCCTGTCTGAATGGCGGTGCAACCTTGTTTTTAACAACTTTTGCTTTGACACGGTTACCAATCTGACTCTCTCCCTGCTTGAGTGTCGCAATACGGCGCACATCGATACGTACAGAGCAGTAAAACTTCAGCGCATTTCCGCCCGTTGTCGTCTCAGGTGAGCCATACCCCATCGTACCGATCTTCATACGGATCTGGTTAATAAAGATCACAGTTGTGTTGGTCTTGTGCAGCAGTCCTGTCAGCTTACGCAATGCCTGGGACATCAGACGTGCCTGCAAACCCACGTGTTGATCGCCCATATCCCCCTCTATTTCCGTTTTGGGCGTCAGAGCAGCAACCGAGTCGACTACGATGAGATCGACTGCTCCGGAACGTGCAAGTGTTTCAAGCACATCAAGTGCCTGCTCTCCGAAGTCCGGCTGGGAAACGAGCAGGTTGTCTGTATCAACACCGAGATTCTTTGCATATACGACATCGAGTGCGTGTTCCGCATCGATAAAAGCACACACCATATCTTTCTCCTGTGCCGAAGCAATCGTCTGTAGTGCCAGCGTTGTCTTACCTGAAGACTCCGGTCCGTATATCTCAACAATACGCCCCTGAGGAATGCCGCCAATCCCCAATGCCATATCAAGCCCCAGTGAACCTGTAGAAATCGCTTCAATAGGCTCGAACTCTTTATCACCAAGGCGCATCAGCGTCCCTTTGCCAAACGCCTTGTCAATCTGCTTGATCGCCATATCCAGAGCTTTTTGTTTTTGTGCATCCATTGCCATCGTCATATCCTTATCCTTTTTTCTATAGAGATTTTATCTAAATAAAGATAATTTATTTAGTCATATCGGCAGTATAGAGCATCTTCTTGCCTATATTAAAAAAAATGTCATATTGTCATATTTTTTATGCAATTTCTTTTTTTGCCCCCCTGTGTTAAAATACTTACATCAAAACAAAGCGAGCCTCTATGCCAAACCCCATTCAGTTAGCCCACTCACCCGATGCAGACGATATTTTCATGTACTATGCCATTAAATTCGGCTGGGTCGATACCAAAGGATTGTCGTTTGAAAATATTGGACTGGATATTGAAACCCTGAACGTTGAAGCCCTTAAAGGTACCTACGATGTCAGTGCTATCAGCTTCGGTATGTACCCGCTTATTCGTAATGAGTATGCACTGCTGCGTACGGCGGTCAGTTTTGGAGAGGGATATGGACCAAAATTGATCAAGCGTAAGGGTGAACGCCTCAAGCGACGCTTCAAAGTAGCGCTTTCAGGCAAATACACTACCAATGCTATGCTTTTTCGTCTCTACTACCCCGACGCCAGACCCGTCTATTTGGATTTTCTTGAAATCGAACAGGCCGTCATTGACGGTACGGTTGATGCAGGAGTACTGATACACGAATCAATTCTCGATTTTGATGAAAGCCTCGAAGTGGAAAAAGAGATATGGGATATTTGGGTCGAACTGGCCGGAGAAGGGCTTCCCCTGCCTCTGGGCGGTATGGCAATCCGCCGAAGCCTGCCGTTGAACCGTGCCCTTGACATAGAGAATGTTCTCATAGACGGAGTGAAAGTTGCCAATGACCGCAAAGAAGAGCTCTGTACAAAACTTGAAAATGAAAACCTCGTACGCATCAGCGATGCCATGCTCACAAAATATCTGGACATGTACGCTTCGGATGAATCTGTAGAACTTAGCCCCCTGCAGCTAAAAGCGCTCGACAAACTCTACGAAATAGGCTTTGAGCACGGCATGTGGGAATGCCCGATAAAAACGGAGGATTATCTCATTCCGAGAGAGTACAGCAACCTACGGTCGAATTAGGAATTTGGAATTTGGAATTTGGAATTTGGAATGATAACACTTTGCAGACTTGTGGCAACCTTAAATAGCATAGATTTTTGCACGTTTGATAAAAGCGTTGTGCAGCAACACATACCACAACTCCTCATTCCTCATTCCTCATTCCTCATTAAAGAACAAGGGGAACCCCTTGTTCTTTAAAACCATCGATTTCTCCAAATTCTCCAGTATCAAAGTAGGACAGCCCGAAGAGGTACTTGTTATCGAAAAAGGCGACCGTATTCCTGACGGCCGTTACCTCATCGGTGCAGCAAACAATCTGCTTGTCTCTCCAACACCGCCACCGCTGATGATACTTGGAAAAGACTTTGCCTACCTTCAACAGCATGACAATGGCATTCTTGAGATCGGTGCTGCGATGCCGACAGGACGTATTGTCTCCTACGCCAAAAAACACAATATAGGCGGTTTTGAATTCTGTGCCAAACTGCCGGGAACACTTGGCGGAATGCTTGCAATGAATGCCGGTGTCAAAAGCTATGAAATTTTCAAGATACTGCACAGTATCGAGATTGACGGAAAATGGCTGCCAAAAGAGGAGATCGAGTACGGTTACCGGTATGCCAAACTTCCGGGAATCGTCACGGCAGCCCGTTTTAAAATAATAAACCCATACAATACAAAATTGCATCAAGAATTGCTTGCAATGCGAAACAACCAGCCGCCCCACCCCAGTGCAGGATCCGCATTTAAAAATCCTGAAGGAGATTATGCGGGACGGCTTATTGAAGCAGTAGGGCTAAAAGGGTATCGTAAAGGGGGTATGGCCTGGAGCGATATGCATGCCAATTTTCTTGTTAATCTCGGTAACGGTACATTTGATGAAGCAAGATTTCTTCTCTTCCTTGCAAAAGAGAGGGTCAAAGAATCTTTCGGCATTAGGCTCAAAGAGGAGATAAAACTCCTCTAAACCCTATTTTGCAGTACAGCGAACACAACGAATATAGTTTGACTGGCGGGGGCTTCTCTTATATTTGTATGCATCTGCAGGGTAAACTACATAGTATTTACCTTCTGTCGTTGGGGTAGACGTCCAGAAGTCTTTATCTCTGAAGTTTGCAAAAACCTGCCCTTCAATATGATGTACTGCCTGGAGTTCATCAACAGTCGGCAGTCTCCAGTCAGTATAGCCGGCATAATCAAGACGGCGACAGTAGTCAACCGCGTGACGCCATGTACCTGCCTTTCCTACAGAGTGTTCACGGGCATAGGCACCATCCTCAGCATCGGTATACGGGGCGTCCTGCCACATCAGTTTTGTATCTGGGTCCACATAAAAAGTATGTGTTTTACATGGCTTCCCAATGTCTGCAACCGCAGGCATTGCCGGATTCAGGTTACCCCCTGCCATCAATAGGGATGCTGTCAGCAAAATACCGAAACTTACCATCTTCTTTTTCATAAAATTCTCCTCGTTTGTCCAATATTATTCAATATCATAATATAGTTTATCTCAAATATAGCTAAATTTATTCTCTAACTATAATAATTATGGATGTATTGTAATCGGCGTACCGTTTCGTACACCTTTCCAAAGCTGCAGCATCTTCTTATTCGGCACGGCCATACACCCCTCCGTCCAGTCATGTGCAAGTGTATAGGCATCACCTCTGCCGTCTGCATTCCACTTGGGCTGACCATGAATCGTAATGTAACCTCCAGGACAAAATCCTTTGGCCTTGCAACGTGCCATATCTTCCTTGTTCGGGTACGAGATCATCAAAGAACGGTAGAGTCTGGGGTCACACTTCTTTCGTACGATCGTATAGTGCCCTTCCGGTGTACGGTAGTCACCCGCTTTCATTTTTGTTCCCTTGTCACCATTCTTTCCAAGTGACATGCGCGATTCAAATACTTTCTTTCCGTTGCGGTACCCATACATCATACGTTTAGACTTAAATGCTTCAAGTCTGTCAATGATCATACTCGGATCAATTTCGGCACCTTTTGCCAATTCCCGGTTACACTGTCGTGTCTCATACGGCGTCTTGTCTGCTTTTCCCGTATAGGTCGGCTTACCGCACCCTCCTAAAATAAACAGCATTCCCGCAGCCATTACGGCCAATAGTACTTTCAGTCTCATTCTTGCTCCTTTTTTGGGTTAACCCCAATCTTCATTCTGCCCTTTGGCTTTATGCTTCTCTTTTTTGTAGCTGCTTGCATTTTTAAGTTTCTGAAGCCGATTAAGGTTACTCATTTCCGCTTCACGCATTTCATCCATTCTCACATTGTCAAAGGCATGGTTATTGCAGGTCTCTTCATAGAGCCGCTCGATATACTGTTTCATCTGCCGATGATACTCTGAATCAAGCTGCACAGCCTCACGCTCGTCAAACTTCTGCTTGAGCTGTTCAAATTTTACCGTAAAATCTTGAGAAGAGACCTTCTCGTCACGCAACATACGAAAAAGATTCTTTCCGATCTTCTCCAGTTCCCCAATATACTTCTGTCTGTTAAACTTTTCAATCTGCTTTTGTGTATAACGCCCGATACGATACTCCTTTGCTATTTTATTGTCACAGGGACACCTTCACGTACCGCATACCAGAGCTTCTTCATGGCACTGTTCGTCACAGCCACGCACCCCTGTGTCCAATTATGCGCCAAGGTATAGTTGTCACCGTGACCGTCTGCATTCCATGTTGGCTGGGCATGAATTGTAATACTGCCGCCCGGATCTACACCACGGCGTTTTGCCGATGCAATATCCTGCGGACGAGGATAGGAGATACAGAGGGAACGATAGTATTTTGGAGAGCAAAGCTTCCTGTGAATCCAGAATGTTCCTTCCGGTGTACGGTAGTCGCCTTTCTGCTGTTTCTGCCCTATCGGATTCTTCCCTAAAGAGACAGGAAAAGCTGCCTGGACTTTGCCGTCACGATAGAGATACATCTTGCGCTCTTTTTTAATAACGACAATATGGTCTATTTTGGCACTTTCATCGAAATCTTCCGCCTCAAGCAGCTCTTTTTTACACTCATCAAGCGTATACTGGTTGTTTTTGACGTCAGGCTGACAGGCACTGAAAAAAAATGGTACGGCGAGCAAGATAACAGGCATAAAATAACGTGATATATACATGAAGTGATTGTAACAAAAATACAATTAGGGAGTCGTAAGAAAAAAGGAGGAAATTATGAATGAAGTTTCAGACCCGAAGGTCTGAGGGAAAGTTACGCGTTGGCAGCAGCTTTTGCAGCTTCGATTGCCTCTTCGTAGTTTGGCTCTTCTGTAATTTCAGGAACAACCTGCTTGTAAGTTACTTTACCGTCTTTTCCGATAACGAAGATCACACGTGCAAGTACACCTGCAAGTGGTCCGTCAGCAAGCAGTACGCCGTATGCGTTACCGAAGTCTTTGTTTCTGAAGTCAGAACATACTTTGATGTTTTCAATACCTGCTGCACCACACCATCTTGCTGCTGCAAATGGAAGGTCCATAGAGACTGTGATCACTTCTACACCCTCAAGATCAGCCGCTTCCTGGTTGAATCTTCTTGTCTCAGCGTCACATACACCTGTGTCAAGTGAAGGAACAGCGATAACCAGCTGCACTTTACCTTCTCCACCTACCTGCTCGTCCTGGAGCATTGGGTTGGAGTTTACTACTGTTACTACCGGAGCTGTATCTCCAACGTTTACTTCATTACCTGCGAGGTTACATACTGTGTCGTTTTTAAATGTTACTGTTGCCATTTAATATCCTTTTATTTTGTTTTGATAGTCGTAGTATGACTTAATTAGGATAAAATTACTCTTAATTTAAAAAAGCCGTGCATTTTTGATACGTTTTTATCAATATAGATCTCGTTTCATACACTAAAACATGCGCTGATTACGGTCTTTCCGACAATAGTGCTACCTTGCGTAACACCATTATTTTAAACCAGTCCTTTTACCCAGTTCTCCATTGCTTTGTTCGCATCCGGGTTGGGCGCTTCCATAAAACTGATCACAAAACGGTCTTCATACTCTGCAACACCAATAGATCGCGGCCGGACAGCAAGAACCTCCGGTTTAGGCAACACTTTCCCAAAACAGCAAATTATATTTTTTGCCGCGAGAATTCCTTCGGCCACCTTGCCTTCACTCAGCGACATGGTATGTGCATAGTGGTCAAACTCTCCAATATAGGTTGCGACAGGATGCTCCGCTATTTGATCTTTCAGATAGGCAAAGATTGCATCAATAGTTTGATACGATGTTTCACTTTTTTGGATTTCGAGTGTAAATACAGGGTATTTTTCCAATACAGTAATTTGTTTCATGGGGTTCCTTTTTTGGGTTGTTTTTTATTGATTTATATAGATGCAGGTGTCTTAACGTTCCTGCCTACGCGGCTACAAACGACACGCAGGTGTCGTTTACTTAACGCGCTCCCAGCCTTCGGTGGTCTCTGCGAGACATCACCTCCGGTTTCGACGCTAAAATCGACACGCAGGTGTCGATTTCTTAACGCGTCTCACATCCCAGGTATTCGGGGGATTTTACCTAATTTGGAATTGCGGCAGTACCAGCCCCAGCCTTTTTTCATCCAGTGGCCGACAACCGGCATTGGGATCATTTTTGCACGCTTGTTGTCGCGGTAGACAAAGGCTGCACCGTTTCCAATATCCATGACACACAGGATATTCAAATGATCAAGATAGCTCTTCTTTGAATCTATCCCCTGTGCATGCTGAAAAATGTTGTATGCCGTATTACGTGCCATTACTTCTGCCACATGCCCCTGCTTGGCACGCCATTGGGGTCCCATCAGCGAGGCAGAGTCTCCCACGGCATATACACTGTCAAATCCTTCAATTTCGTTGTACTCGTTGGTGACGACAAATCCTGCATCACTCAACGGCAGCCCTGATTCTTTCAGAATGCTGTGTCCGGTACCGGCCGAAATAAACATGGTCAAGTCAGACTCCAGTTTCGTACCATCTTCAAAAAGAATACCGTCTTCGACAAATTCGGTAATTTTGGAACCAATCTTCTTTTTGATGTCATCCATCGCAAACATTTTGTCCATCATCACCAGGGCTTTCTCTCCCATCTTCTGCCCGGGCTTCTCCATCGGTGCAAAAAAAGTCAGCTCAAATTTCTCACGCAGCCCTTTTCGCTTCAGAAAATTGTGTACGTTAAAAAGAACTTCAAATGCCGGGCCGCCTCTCACGGCTGAGGAATCTTTCGGATTTCCGCCAAATCCAAAGGTAAGCTTCCCTTCTCCTTTGCGAACCAAAGCATCAAGACGCTTAAAGAGTTCGGTAGCCTCTTCAGGTTTTCCACATATGGAAAGCGTATGTTCCATTCCCTTGTGCTGTATCTTATCCTGTCCCAATGCAACCACAAGATAGTCGTATCCTTCCAACTTTCTGCCACTGGCAAGGGTTGCACTTTTATTCTCTGGATCGATGGCAGTGACCGGATCAATAATCAGTTGAAAACCATGTACAAAAGCCAACTGATCCAGAGGTATACTGACCTCATCCTGTGTCGCTTCGCCTGTCGGAATCCAGATTGACGTAGGATAGATATAAAAAAAGTCTCTGTCACTCACCAGCGTTACATCCATATCATGCTTACGCAGATAGATTGCCGTTTCCACTCCGGCGAAACCTCCGCCAAGTACAAGTACCTTTGCCATCTTCACTCCTGTGTGTTAATGATGATTGATATCAGCCTGACGTGTATGGCTGCCAGGCTTGCTGCACAATAGACTATTGCTTCTTCTTTTTCTCTATCAGGTCTGCCCGAGGATAAACAAAGACAGTATGTCGGATAACTGCAATGTTCTTTTTGTCATCTACCGCATAGGCTTTGATAGTAACAGGGATAGGTACATCTTTTCTTGTGTTGTCTGCCAATTTGTCTTTGGTTCTGAGAACAACAACTTTCTTATGCTTCTTCTCCGGAGCAATACCAAACGCCTCTTTAGGCCGAATAATCTCAATTTTGTTCTTCAGGTCACCTTCAATTTCAAAATAGTACTTGTGACGCTTACTGTCAGTATTGGCGAACAGGAACACATAGTCGTTCTCGACATTGCCGTCAGGAAGAATTTTGTAAAGCCGTGTTGTTTTGTTGATATTCAAGAGCATATGCTCTTTTTCACTTCCCATCACAAAAAGTGATACAAGCACTATCGCCAATACAGTAAAGTAGGCAATGACTTTCGGTCTGAAAATCTTTGTTTTACGCTCATGTTTCTCTGTTTCAACCACACTTGACCACTGGACAAGGCTTGGCTTTCCAAGTGCCCCCATGACCTGGGTACAGGCATCAACACACTCCAGACAGTTGATACACTCAAGCTGCAAACCTTTACGAATATCGATATGGGTAGGACAGACTGTCACACAACTCTCACAGGTCGTACATTCTGCTTCCGGATTGACCGATTTGAGTTCCTTTTGCTTGTTAAAAGCTTTATGTCGCTCATTCCCATGCCCTTCATAAATTTCACCACCACGGATCGGATCATAAATCGCCATGAGGGTATCATCATCATACAGTACTGACTGCACACGGCTGTAAGGACAGATATAGACACAGAAGTTCTCTTTGATAAACACTACATCGGCAATCAGGAACAGTGCCACACCGAGAACAAATCCGACCATAATCATATGATCTGCAGGATGCTGAAGGTATTTGAAGAAATCTTCCGGCGGGATAAAATACCACATGAAATCCGCTGCAGCAATAAGTGCCAATACCGACCAGATGAGAATAGCAATGGCTTTTTTGACTTTGTTTTCCGGCTTGCTCATATCCGGTTCCTGCTGCTTGTTTTTAATACGTTTGCGCAGTCCCAGAAGTTTTGTTTCAATCAAGTCTCTGTAGATAACACGGAAAATGGTTTGAGGACATGCCCATCCGCACCATGCTCGGCCACCCACTGCTGTTACGGCAAAAATTCCCAAAAAGAGGAGCATCAGCAGGAACGGCATGAGGTAGAGTTCCTGCATATCAAAGGCTACTCCCATCAATTCCAGTTTTTTGTGGTCAAAACTGAGCAGGAAAATATGGTTGCCGTTAATTGTGATCCACGGCAATACCAGCGCAATAACAGTTATCGCTGCATACATCCAGTAACGCTTGATACGGTAGGGAACCCACCCCTTCAAATACTCTTTTGCTTTGTTTTTCTTTGGCTTTGTCTCTTCGACTTTGGCTGTTGCTTCCATTTACGATATCCTTTCAGTTTGTTTTTTTTCTATTTCTGTTTTATTCATCTGCTCAAAAGGGCAGATAAGCACAGTATTATCTATACCCGGTACCTGTGAAGGTGTTGCAATTTCCATCCAGGAACCTTTAACGAGTTCCTTGATCCCTCTTGATTCAATATAGTCCTTCAGCGAACTTCTGCTGACATTCAGTTCTCTTGCTATTGCACTGACACTTTTCCCTTCTTTAAGAAGGGTAATGATCTCTGCCTGATAGACATCGAATTTTGAGGATGAGCGGCTGCCTTTGGGTCGGCCGATTTGGCCGGTTTTGGCTTTTTGGGCTTCCCTCAGATCATTCAGAAGGGGGAATACCTCCACCAAGGGGGTTGTTTTTGTGATTTTAATGCCCGTTTTGGCACGATAAAGCACAATACCCCGGCTTAGCATACAATTGATCACCTTGACAATTTCCTCCACCACGTCACTTAGAATCGCCAAATGTTCAACGACGATTATATCTTCATTCTCCTTGAGAGACTGCAGAAACTCGTTAAACTCTTCACGCTCTTCAATCGGACGGTTTTTGGTACTGTACTCGATGACTTCTTTGTCTATCTCCAATCCCTGTGTCAATGCAAAAGAGAGAATGATCCGCTGCTGTTCGGACAGATTGTTATAGTTGGACATCTGTCTAAGATATGCATATGTCATGGTACTCCTTTTGCATTTGTGTCATTGTACACCTTTTGATGTAAAAAGTCAATAATATTTTTATTTTTACGTCATATTTTGCCTTTTTACGTCATGCAGGATATATTTCCGTCATGTTTTATGCTAAAATGTACAAAAACTTTTGAGGATACCCCGTGAACTTAACACATCTTGACGAACAGAACAAACCAAAAATGGTCGATGTCTCCGACAAAGAGAACACCACACGCATTGCTACAGCAAGCGGCATTATCGAAGTAGGACAGGCTGCTTTCGATGCTGTCATCGCCAATACGGCAAAAAAAGGACCTGTACTCCAAACTGCGGTTATTGCCGCCATTCAAGGAACCAAGCAGACAAGCACACTCATTCCCATGTGTCATCCCCTGATGCTCACATCGGTTAAAACCGATATTGAAGAGCTGCCTGATCTTCCGGGCTTCAAATTGACCGTCACCGCAAAACTAACCGGAAAGACCGGCGTAGAGATGGAAGCGCTCACCGGTGTCAGTGTAGGACTGCTGACTATTTACGATATGCTCAAAGCCATCGATAAAGGAATGGTCATCAGAAATGTGCAACTTGAACATAAAAGCGGCGGAAAATCAGGAGACTTCACAAGAGACGGCAACTAAGGTTGCATCGTTCTCCCGCTATTTGCTGTATAATATCTTAAATACAACACAAGGAGTTCTTTATGGTTCTCGATAATAACACTACAGAAAAACCACAGATCGAATATCCCACAACATGGGGGTACAAGATCATCGGGCGTGACAAAGACAAACTCAAAGCCTGCATTAAAGAAGTGATGGGAGACAAAGAGCATCTCTGCTCACTTGGCAACACTTCGAAAACAGGCAAGTTTACCACTTACAATGCCTCTTGTACTGTAGAAAACGAAGAAGAGAGAGACAGGCTTTTTAAATGTTTCCAGGATCACAACGATGTGGAGATGGTCATTTAACATCTACTGCCTGTTTTTGTGCCGATGAAGCATCTTGTCGGCACTCAAGCTCACCAGCATCGAGACGATGACATAGGCAAGAAAAAAGTAAAGTCCCACTTCTACTTCTGCACGGCTGACATCCCCTTTATTTACTGTCAGATAAACAAGAAAAGTCGCAACCACAAAAACATCGACCATCGACCACTTTCCGATCATTTTAAAAAACTTCACCACACCATGGGCAAAACGGTTCTGCATAAAGAGACTCACAAAGAGTATAGCAAATGTTTTCACCGCAGGGATAAGCACCGAAAAAAGCAGTATTGTCAATGCAACTACAGTGTCTCCGTTCTCAAAAAGCTTGGCAATCGAGCCTACCACACTTTTGGATTCGAATGAAAGCACCACGTCCCCAAGGTACGCTACCTCTTTGTGGATCGTCACCATCATAATGGGTGCTGTCAAACCAAAATAGAGCATCTCCCCGGCAGCAAGTGCACCAAAAAAGGTAAACTCACGCAAAGAGAGTACAAAATATGCCAGTAATACTATCAACAGCAGACCCATTGCATCATAGGTATAGCGTACTCCCGCTTCATGGTGCCGTTTCTGCTTTTCCCGTTCTGCAGACAGTGCTTTGCGTTTGGTATTGGTATAAAGTCCGAATGAGAGTTTCTCTGCCCACTCTTTGGCTTTGTACGCTGCCAATGCTTTAGGTTCCATCTGTGTAACAAGTGCCACAGTTACCTGTTCATAGGCTGCCGCCTCACGCGAAGCCTTCATTCCAAACCATCCGATGCCGGCCAGCACTGCACTCAAGATGACATACAAAACAATCCGCTTCACTCTTTCACCTCAAAGTAGATCAACAGCGTTTTCTGGAAGAAGTTGTCATTATCATCGCTGATCATGACATAACGGTGCTTCCCGACTTTCGCCAACCCCTCAAAATTGTCCACGTCCCATCCTTTATGACTGTCCATTTTCAACAGCACTTTTGAGCGGCACCATCCATTTTTACAATGCTTGAGATAGACCTTTTTGAGGGTAACCACAAAAGGGTCAAACAATCCCGTGAAAGAACGTTCGATCACCAGCAAATTACCGTCATCCATAACTTCAATGGCCGACACGGCACTTCGCGCCTCAGGCTCGGCTTTGAAATGCCACTGCTTTCCACTCAGGGCATAGACCGTCTGACGCTTTTTGTCATCACGTTTCAATGGCCACTCTGCCACCGTCAGCACTCCGTAGCGTGGATGCCACGCCAGCGCCTCAAGCGATTTGTTCTTGCTGCGATAGTGCTTGGGGCTGCGCAGCACTTTTGGAAGCGTGTATTTTTTGATACGCTGCCCCATCATGTTGGAATTTTTGTGAAACCAACCGATCTTCGGCTTTCCTTCAAACGAAATCAGAAGCCGTTTCCTGCCGTCAAGCGTCATGCCCTCACTGTCTCTGCGCCACTTTTTAAACGATTTGCCGCCTTTTTTCAGAAGCGGTACCGCTTTGAGCGGTTCAAGTACCTCGATCTTTGTACCAAAACGGGCATTGAAAACAAACAGCACCCCTTCATCGCTGATCATATAGAGACGGTGTGTCGAAGCATCATAGGCAAGGTCTGAAATCTCCGAAAATTTCAGTCCGTCAATGTGACTGTAATGCAGTACCTTCTGGTCTAAAAAATGTATGGGTGTTTTGGAAAGATCGAAAGAAGGGGGGACAATATTGACATCTGTCATACCCGCGCATAAAAGTACCGTCGCAGCAAGCCACCCAAACAGAAACTTTTTCATGTACGGGAAGACTTTTGGGGAAAGAAATATGCGACAACGATGATCCATACTACCGCAAGATCAATAGCCACATCGGCAAAATTAAACACAGCAAAATCAAACCCGCAGTGCCAGGCAACATAGTCGACCACTCCGCCATGCACGAAGCGGTCATAAAGGTTCCCCAGTGCACCGCCCATGAGCAGACCTGTGGGGAAGGCATACCGTTTAAGGTATCCCTCCCTCAATACAAAATACAAAATAGCCGCAACCAGCAATAACTGGATCCATTTCAGATACGGCCCGAGAAAGGCAAAAAGTGAAAAGGCAACCCCTTTGTTGAAATGCAAAGAGAGGTCAATACAACTGCCGGGACGATAGTACCCTCCCAGAAAAAGTGTCTTTATGCCCTGGTCAACAATAAAAGTTCCGATAGCAGCAAACAGAAAAACAGCAAAAATACGCATCAGACCAGCGCACTCTTGAAAAATGCCGTACAGCGATCCATCATCGCTTCAAGTCTCTTTTCATCTTTTCCCTCAAGCAGCAGCCTGATCTTGTTCTCCGTTCCGGAGTACCGGAAAAGATGGCGCATCCCCTGTGCTTCCACTTCTGCCTTCAGCGCATCAAGCCCCTCGATCTCTTCAAACGGACGCTTCTCATCCACAAGCAGGTTGACCAGCATTTGAGGATAGGAGTCGTAAGGGTTAAAAGCTTCACTCGCTTTTTTGCCTGTTGTCACCAAATAGGCAAGCGCCTGCAACGCACTTGAAAGCCCGTCACCGGTTTTGGCATAATCCGAGAAAATAATGTGCCCGCTCTGCTCTCCGCCAAAGTTAATGCCTTTTTGCTGCATCACTTCAACAACATTCTTGTCTCCTACCGCAGAACGGTAAAGTGCAAGGCCGTGTCTTGACAGATATTCCTCCAGCCCCTGATTACTCATAACTGTTGCTACCATCCCGTCACCTTTGAGCGTACCCTGTTCTTTCATATAAACAGCCAGTACCCCCATCAGTTTGTCACCGTCGATAACTTCCCCCTTCTCATCGACCAGCACCAGCCTGTCCGCATCCCCATCCAGGGCGATACCAAGATCCGCACGCTTGTCCAGCACCACTTTTGCAAGATTTTCCGGATGCATCGCACCGCATCCGTCATTGATATTGAAACCGTTCGGCTCATCCCCAATGACAAATACTTCTGCCCCAAGCTCCTGCAAAATGGTCGGCCCGACAATATACCCCGCTCCGTTGGCACAGTCAATCACAATACGCATACCTGAAAGAGTCAGTGACTTTGGAAAAGAATTTTTGATATGCACAATGTACCGGCCTATTACATCATCGATACGCTTCGATTTCCCGATATGCTTCCCTGTCTCCTGTGCTGATTCTACCTGTGCATCATCGGCAAAGATGGTCTCTATTTTTTCCTCTTCATCACGGTTGAGCTTATTCCCTTCCGCATCAAAAAATTTGATACCATTGTCATAGTAGGGGTTATGACTTGCCGAAATCATAATCCCTGCATCACAGCGCATGTTTTCAGTCAGGAATGCTACGGCGGGTGTTGGCATGGGGCCGATCTGAATCACATCAAACCCTACTGCCGTCAGTCCCGATACAAGCGCATTTTCAATCATGTAGCCGCTGCGCCTTGTATCTTTGCCCACCAGAATTTTCTTGGTTCTTGCACTTTGTTTAAAGTAAATGCCTGTTGCCATTGCCAGTTTCATGGTACTGATGGCCGTTACTTTCTTGCCTGCTTTTCCACGGACTCCGTCTGTTCCAAAAAGTGCCACACTATTCTCCTTGCCTACGATTACTGTTGCCCAATTTTATCGAATTATCATTAACTTCCCGTCCCAACACTGAAACTGTACGTATTTAATAATGCTTTAATATTATTTTAGATATTATTCGCGAACTATTTTCACTCTATACCATTATGGAGTGGCAACTAACAAACTCCAAAAGGAATTCTATGGCACACCATAAGTCAGCAAAAAAGCGTATTTTGCAAACGGCAAAGAGAACGGAAAGAAACAGATACTACAGAACACGTTTCAAAAACATCGTAAAAGCGGTTCATGAAGCAGTAGAAGCAGGCGACAAAGCAGCTGCGGCAGAAGCGTTTAAAGTAGCCAACAAGAAGATTCATGCACTGGTTAGCAAAGGTTTCATCAAGAAACAGACAGCTTCCAGAAAAGTAAGCCGTCTTCATAAAATGGTCAACAACATCGAAGCTGCATAAGCAGTTTCGAACCCCTTTCAATTACTTTAATTACAGACATCCTCAAAATTTACTATAAAGAACGCCTATGTTCATAGAAAAACTTCAACCCTTTATCGATAGACACAATGAGATCAGCGAACTCTTAAGTTCTCCGGATATCGCCAGCGATATCAACCGTATGACAGAACTGAGCAAAGAGCAGGCAGGCCTGAACGAACTTGTAGAAAAAGCAAAGCACTACATTGAAACTGCCAATGCCATAGAGGAGAACAAAGAACTTCTCGGAGATCCTGAACTTGGGGAATTGGCAAAAGAGGAACTTTCAGAACTCGAGCCATTGCTGCCAAAACTTGAAGAAGAGATCAAAGTACTGATGATCCCCAAAGACAAGAACGATGACAAAAACATATTCCTTGAACTTCGTGCAGGGGCAGGGGGAGACGAAAGTGCACTTTTTGTAGCCGATGTCTTCAGAATGTACACCCGTTATGCCGAGCAGATGGGCTGGAAAGTAGAGATTGTCAGCAGCAGTGACGGCACGGCAGGCGGATACAAAGAACTCATTGCCCAGATCAAAGGTGAAAATGTCTATTCGAAACTCAAATACGAAGCAGGGACCCATCGTGTACAGCGTGTTCCAGACACAGAAACACAGGGACGTGTACACACTTCCGCTATCACTGTAGCGGTTATCCCTGAAGTGGACGATGTCGAAGTCGATATCAAACCAAATGAGATCAAAATGGATGTCTACCGCTCCAGCGGCTGTGGAGGACAATCTGTCAACACAACTGACTCTGCCGTACGTCTGACGCATATCCCTACCGGCATTGTCGTTGCCATTCAGGATGAAAAGTCACAACACAAAAACCGTGATAAGGCGATGAAGGTTCTTAAGGCACGTGTCTATGAAGCCGAACTGCAAAAACAGCTTGATGAGACTGCCGGGCAGCGTAAACTCCAGGTTGGTTCGGGAGACCGTTCTGAGAAAATCAGAACCTACAACTATCCGCAAAACCGTATCACCGACCACCGTATCGGTCTGACCCTCTATGCACTTGATGATGTCATGAACAATGGCAATCTTCAGCTTCTCATCGACCCGCTCATAGCACACGCACAGGCAGAAGCCATTCAGGAAGCGGGACTGTAAGTCCCCTGTACTTCCTTTTCTCCCCACCATTCCGTATTCAATGTGGGATCTTGACACCAGTCTAAAAAACACCCTCTCTTTTCATTGATTATATTCAATCCGATATAATACGTCACGTAAAACAGCCCAAAAGAGAAAAAGGACAGAAACGATGTCAACATTTAAACAGATACCTTCCGATGAGCCCATTGCAGATGTGATCAAAGCAGCATTCGATACCGATTTACCCGTTGAGGGAGGCTGGGGCTACAGCAAAGCACTTGCCACAACTTTTAAAGAGAACCCACAGAAACTGCCTATCTCCCAACTGGAACATATGCTTGCCTCCATGCGTGCCTATCTTGAGATGAATATGACACTTCCCAAAGAAGAACGTTATGGCAGCATCAATGTTAATGAGCAAAGCAGAGAAGAGCTCAATGACGGCGACAAACTATACCACAACGTGACCTATGAAATTACAGCCATGAAAGAAGATACCTATGCAGCATTTATCGATGAATATAAAGAAGGGTATGGCAAAGAAGATTTTGATATGGAAGCACACTTTAGGCGCAGAAAAGAAGCAACGCTGACACGCTTTGAAAATTATTGGTTCGAAGTGTCGCAGATAAGCTAAACTATCCTCAGATTGCTTGGCTTGTCTGTCTGCCCGAGGGCAGGCAAAGCAGAAGGTAGAACTTACTTGATCTTCTTGCTCTCTGTTACAGATTTTCCTGAAAGGTCAACCCATGAGATTGTCAGTTCATCACCTTTCTTGGCACCTTTGAACTTAAACTTAAGCATAGGGTTTTTAGAGAGGAACTGGCTTGTAGATGCATCATAAACAATTTTATCACCCACTTTTGCAGTAATGTGTGTGATGAAGTTTGCATCAACACCTTTTTTCTTTGCTTGGTCATAAGTCAGCATATCGTGCTTGATCAGTACTTTAACACCGACGACACCATTTTTTTCTTTTGCTTTAATTTTCATATTACCCATAGTACTATTCCTTTTTCGTATTCTCTTAAAATTCAGCGTGTGGAGGTCAATTAACCTTCACAACCACCTTTAGCAACCTGAAGTTTTGTTTTACCGATGTAGAACTTTCCGTCTTTACCTTCAACAATAGCAGTCAACTCACCGTTACCGCCATTCTCATCAGTCGCTTTCAGTTTGATCTTCATGAAGTAGTCAATGACAGCATCCTCAGGTATATTCCATACTACAACTGCACTTTCCGGGTCCATATTCTGGAAGAATGCTACTGTTTTTGCTGGGATGTCAGACTTTACAGTTACAGGTACCGCACCACCGTTACTTGCTACTTTTGGTGCTTTTACTTTAACACCTTTTTCTTCCGGCTTGATATCGCCATAGAGTGCTTTAATTGCATCATCAACTGTCTTTGCTTTCCAGACATCCGGCTTCGTTTTTCTGAAGTCAATACTTTCAAATGCGCTCAATACAGCCGGCAGTGTCGCCATAGCCAACACACCAAAACCCATAAAATTTCTTCTGTTCATACTGTTTCCTTTTTTGAATTGATCGGTACAAAAGGTTATGAAACCTTGAGCACCATTATACACTAAAAATTGTGAAGCAAACGTGAATAGTCACTATTTGCTTGCACCTACCATATAGTCTACGATCTCTTTGATCTTGTCATCCGGCAGGGATGTACCACCTTTGGGAGGCATACCGTTAATACCGTGAATTGCATTATTGTAGACTTTGTCCATACCCTGTTTAATTCTTGGCGCCCAGTCTTTTTTGTTGCCAACGACCGGTGCACCCATCGCGTCTGTCGCGTGACATACCGCACAGGAAGCTTCATAAGCTTTTTTACCTGGATGTTCCGCACCAGCACCCGCTTTTTTCTTTGGAAGATCTTTCTTCTCAGAAATTGGCGGCAGATAGTCACTGATTCCTGAACCGCTGATACGTGCCAGTACAGGCTTGCCTTTAAAGCAGTTTTTCATACAGCGTGTACCATTTCCGTAGTTCTTGAAGTTGTTGAAGTACTTACGTGCATTTTCAAGACCGTTTTTGCCATCGATCTTTGGTACAAAACCGTCTTTGTTTGGCATCACAAGCTTCAGGAATTTTTCTCGGTTAAGCTCATAATCATCGTCAAGTTCCTGCCCATCAATCTTCAGCTCATTGATAGATATGATATATGCACAAAGGGCATAGACTTCATTATCTGTCAGAGACATTGGATGAGGATGGGGCATACCTGTTTTCACATACCACCAGAGTGTACTTGCACGCGGCCAGTAGGTACCGAATACTCTGATCGGTCCTTCATCATTACCGTTGACACGCTGGTATGTTAGCGTTTTATGTCCCTCATAGGCATTTCCTTTCTGCAATGCAGGATACCCGGCACCGCCGGTACCAAAGTCAAAGTGACATGCAGCACATTTCTCTTCATACAGAGAGTCACCTTCTTCTACTGTTCCATGACCTTCAGGAAGACCTGTGCCGTCAGGCATCACATCAATATTCCACGCTTTGATCTCATCAGGGGTTGCCTGTCTTCCAATCTTGAACGATGCTTTATGCGCCTTTGTATTGACGTGGTAAAGTGATGTCATGCCATGTTTGACAGGATATGTAGCGCCCCCGTCAATAACTTTTTTACCATTTGCATAGGTACGCGATGCATCACTCCCTGCAAACAGTGTTGTCGAAGCTGCCGCGACGACGACCGCTGACAACATGATATTACGATAAGACTTGAACATTGTTCACCTCCCCTTTTGCTGTTACTTCCCAAGTAAATATTCCGTTTCTGTGATAAACAGACTCTACACCCATGACATCTCTTTCATGCTTGACTGTTGGCTGAATATGCCCAGCATCGTCTCTTGCACGGCTTGAAAGCAGGAGCGGTTTACCCTCATACTTGTAAATATAACTGAATCGCGTCCATGCTTTTGGCAGAACCAGTCCTTTGAGGCTTGCTTCAACCCAGTTCTTTCCACCGTCAAACGAGATATCGACACCTTTGATAGTACCCATACCCGACCAAGCAAGTCCTTCAATTTCTACAATGTCACCCTTCTTCAAATCAGTCCATGGTTTTTCAGGGCATGGAGATGTGATAACAGAGTTTACTTCATTTGCATAGAAGTGCTGGATCGCTTTACCGGATTTTTTCAGTGCCGTATATTTTGCAGTTTCTTCTTTTGCATAGAATGGTTCAGATGCAAACTCAAGTCTGCCAAGCCACTTAACACAAAGGTTACCTTCCCAGCCCGGGACAAGGAGTCTGATTGGATATCCCTGCTCAGGTCTGAGTGCTTCACCATTCTGCGCCCATACGATCATCGCATCATCAAGTACCTTGTCGATAGGCACGGTTCTACCCATATGAGAGTTGTCCACACCCTCAGCAAGCATCCAGCGCGCATTTGGCTTGAGTCCAAGATCTTTGAGAATATCTTTGATATATACCCCTGTCCACTCTGCACAGCTCATCATACCTTTGGCAAACTGCAGTGCAGGGAACTGAGGCCCTCTCCACTCCGGTCCGCCGTTTGCAGGACACTCAATAAAGTGAACACGGCTTACTTTCGGATATCTTTTCAGCTCATCCATTGTCAATACAAGGCTTTTCTCCACCAGTCCGTGGATCATCAGTCTGTGCTCGTTAGGATCGATCTCTGCAGTACCACCGTGACAACGGCTGAAAAAGAGTCCGTTTGGTGTAATGATTCCCTCGAGATCCTGAATTGGACACATCGCAATTGATGCATACCAGTTACCAGAGGAGAGAAGCTTGGTATTTCTTCTTGTTACATTGTGCTCATATGGAGACGGCTGTCCGTATCGGTTGTATGTAACGGGATATCCGAATGATGTACCCCACTGTTTTTCTTCAAGGATCGCAGGATCGCCCTTGAGCCCTTTATGCTCTTCGGCATCAATCTTCACCGGCGCCATTACGCTTGCTGCTGCCATTGCGCTGACCGAAAATGCTGCCGACTTTCTAAAAAAGTCTCTTCTGCCAGACTGAATGCTTTCAGTCTCAGAAGCTTTACTTATCTTAGTCATATTACCTCCTTATTTTATTACGTAGCACTCCTACCCTCACGAGCGAAGAGACACTATTGTCTTTGATTGTAATCGAAATTAAATTAAAATGTCAAGCGAAACACAAAATATCCCCATAACTGTTTCAATATTCACTGAAAATATACATATTATTAGCTAACGCAATACAAAATAAATAAAATTTCTGAATATGATCAAAAAAACAGAACATAGTCACTCCCTATCGGTTAGCCTCTTTATGTTACAATGATGAAAAAACAGGAGGGGTTGCCATGCAGGCTGTCGGCAAGGTATATAAACTTTTCATTACACAGAAAGGTATCAATGAGCCTATCGATAAAAAAACCGTTACAGTAGACCCAAAAGGTATTCTCGGAGACAAACACTATGCTACTCCTGCCGAGCGTACAGTACTAATTACTTCTCTCGACAGCTATGCGCTGGCAGAAGAACAGCTCTTAGTTACAATGCCCCATGGCTACCTTGGAGAAAATCTTCTTATTGACTACAACCCCTACCACCTTCCTGCCGGCAGCCGACTGCAAATTGGCAACGCAATTTTTGAAATCACCCAAAACTGCACCCTCTGTAATCACCTTTCCAAGCTCGATAAACGTATTCCAAAACTGTTAAAAGATGATAGAGGTGTTTTTGCGAAAGTAGTCAAAGAGGGAGAGGTAAAAGCAGGAGATACTATTTTACTGCTTGATTGAGATACAGCATGCTATCTCTGTCGTCACATCTAAATGATCTATCAAGAGGTTAAAGACGGGGGTGAGGCAACAGCTTCGATTTCTATTTTGTCCCCAGCTTCTCTAAAATCTTTTCAAACTTCTTCTGTGCATCAAGCAGTACATCTCTTGATGCTTTATCCTGAATATTGAGTGCGCTGAACCACTTGTAGACTGTCGGAAAGGCCATATGGATTATCTTTTCTCCCTTTTTGGTGTAAAGGTACATCGTACAGGGGCCAAAAGCCCCGGCTTCAGGGTGCTTTTGTGAAACCGTATAGATGACCGGGATTTTACAAATGGAGTAGGCATCAAAAAAGTCATATGCATCAATGTCATGCTCACCAAGGTCATAATTCAGGTCGACAAAAACCGGGCTGACAAATCCGTTTGGTGCCAGTTCTCCTTCAAACGCCATCTCCAGATCATCTTTTGCCTCTTCCCAGTCATTGCCTTTGATTTTGAAGCTTACTTCATGCACCAGCGGCCCCTCCGGCTTTGCCATTCTATACGGCAACTTTTTAAATACTCCGTTGGGCATCGCCAGCTTCAGTGCCTTTTCAATCTTCTGTCCCAAGGCCACAAGCACCGGTTCATTTGCCGGTATACCTGTCATTGCAGCGATACCGGCAGGGGAAAGGGAGGAGACATTGATAGTGGTATCACCCTTCGCAGTATAAATAGACATACTCAATGGTGTAAAGAGTGCAATTTTGGGGTACTTGACCGCCAATTTCCTAAAGGTAGCTTTGTCCCAAAGTACCATCAGGTTATACACTTTGTGATAAAGCTTGTGAAAATCCCGCTTGAAAGGTACCAGCATATCATTGTTCGCTTCTACCATAAAACCTGTCTTTTCAAATGCTTCCTGAATACTTTTGGGAGTTACCTTTCCATCTTTATTTTCCATGGAGAATACTCTTACATGGTTTGCCTCTGCCGCATAGAGTCCGCTTATCACCAGCAGTACGACCATCAATCCCTTGATTACTTTCATCTTTGTCCTTTATCCGTCAAATAGTGTCTTGGCATAACAGATGCCGTAATAATAGATTATAGCCCAACTTAATTAAGAAATACAAATATTATGAAAAAAGAAATGGTAATTTAATGTAAACTGTGAAGATTGTGGATAAGGGTTAAGAAACAAAAGCCTGCCAAAGAGGCTTTTGTCTTTTACTTAGAACCTGTAACGGATATAGAAACGGAAGTCGTCAGCAGATTCAACAATGGTTGGCAGTAATTGCTGTGCCTGGGCATTACCATTCGCAGCAGCAGCTTTAACATCAGCGATCTTCATAGCATTACCGGAAGAGTTACCGAAGAAGCCGTTACTTCCTGTATAGTCGTAGTCGATTCTTGTATATCGTGCCTGTGCAGACAGTGCATCTGTCAACTGATAGGTAAAATACACTTCCCATGCATCGCCACGAGCCGCAAGTTTGGAACCGATCATCGTATCTTCAGCATAGTCAAACGGTCTCCAGTACTGTGAACCATGGTTGTATTCAACACCAAACTTTCCATCTTCCGTAACAGGAAGCTGTGTTCCAAACCAGTATGATGTACCGGTTTTGCTGTCTGTGGATCCCATCATCCCTGGGTTATTCACACCTCCGACATCGATTCCGGAACCGTTTGGTCTGGATTTTGACCATGCGAACGAACCAAATACTTTCACATCCGAGAAATAACCGTCTTCTGTGATACCGTCAATCAATACAGAGAGTGCAGCACCATCCATATTTCCTACCGATGAGAAGCTACCCGTAGGGACACCTGTTGCCGTCAAGTCTAAATCCGGAAGATCGTATGCCCGGAACCATGTGATTTTTGAAATGATCTGTCCATCATTGTAGGGTTCAAAAATAAACCCTGCCAATCGGATATCTTCATTAATTGTATCATCATTAGAATATTGCGGTGCACCGTTTGATGCAAACATTGGCGTTGCATTGGTAGACCCCTGTCCCATACATATCTTGAAACTCATACCCGGAATACCTGTCACATTTGAAAGGTCAAGTTTGGAACTGAGACCATCAAATTCTACATTGATGATATGACCAAGCGGAGACTGTGCAGGATCATCTTCTCTCAGGTTTGCAAGGAAACCGTTAGTGGAAGGACGTCTACCTATTGAGAAGGTCCACGGCATATCAAGACCAAATGCCCTGTCTCCAAGGTAGAGCCAATATGCCTGACGTACTTTCAAAGTATTGTCACCCAGTGCCTCATTACCGATCCAGTCAAATGTGTACATTGACTGCAGATAACCTCGCTTATCAAAATTCCCACCAAATGCTTTATTCATAGAGAGCTGTCCCTTGAAGACATTGTGGCTGTCCGGCGCATAGGCCATGTTGAGCCAGAGTCTCATGGACATCAGGTCATTCTTCCCTGCACTGCTGCCATCAGCCATATCGTAGTTGATACTGTCAATCGCAGTTCTAAAGTCTACACCCCACTTAATATTGTCATTTGAAGACTGTGCATTGACCTTGCCAACTTTTACCTTGAGTCTGTCAATCTGCTTCTGCAGCTTTGCAATTTCTTCTTCTGTCGTTGCACCAAGTGCAAAAGTAGCTGCAGTAAGCAACCCCATACCAAACATTTTTTTCATGTTTACTCCTTCTAAAATTCGTCCAAAAACATAATAGACAGTAGTTTAGGACATCATTGCTGATTTCATACTTAAATTAACAAAATATAAATAAATTAAACTTTATATTAATTTTACATTATTATAAAAATAATACAAAATAGGAAAACATATTATTTATCAGTCATGTATATCGGCTGACAGTATGGTTAATGGTGAAGACACTAAATTGAATTTTGACACAGGGGAGGTATATAGCGTAGATGAAGATAAAATGAGGATAAGGTGAATAATTCATGTCGCCAATTCCAACAATAAGTGCAATTTCTGAGAAAGTAACGTGAAAGAGAGGGTTAACCGATCATAGGTTATCCTTTTTTCACCACAAAACAAGGAATGCACTATGAAATATAAACAGTTAACCCCAAAAGAAAGATACCAGATTTGGGCTTTATTGCAAATAGGTTGGAAGCAAAAAGATATTGCGGCAGAGATAGGAGTACATCCCTCTACCGTAAGTAGAGAAATTCAACGTAATACTGAAGAATGTATTGGGGAGTATCGCTATCAGAGTGCACAATGTTTGACTGAGCTGCGTCATCAGAACAAACCCAAATATACCGTGATTACTGATAAAGTCGAAAAGTATATCCGTACCAAACTCAAAGAGCACTGGTCTCCAGAACAGATTGCAGGGAGAATGCAGTATGAGGGGTTGGGTACTATCTCCCATGAAACGATCTATCAGTTCATCTACC
>Ga0256829_1000097_pt1 | contig 115541 bp, 118 predicted proteins | sample 131447metaG_FD_185979 | JGI IMG/M metagenome (GOLD analysis project Ga0256829, IMG submission 185979) | Hydrothermal vent microbial communities from Lau Basin, Pacific Ocean - 131-447 | ecosystem: Environmental > Aquatic > Marine > Hydrothermal vents | place: Pacific Ocean: Lau Basin... | reverse complement strand
ACCAGCTACAAAAGGCCCGCCAGACACTCTTCAAAACCATTCATGGACGGACTCTGAAAACCGGCCGACAGACCTACTTCTATTACCCTGCTTCAGACTCATTTATGGTTTGGAAAATACTGCCCGAGCCTTATCCAAATAGGCAATGACCCCCGGAATAGTGGGAATTGCACCGGGCTCCATTCCAGATAGGAGAATAAAAGCCATCAGAAACTCGGCACTGATCGCTCGTCGCTTGCCTCCCAAGTCCCCGGGTGATGGCTTTCCCCGCTCCTCGCTGACCCAGTCACCGGATTCAAGCGGGCAAGGCAAACTTCACCATTCACTTCTCCTCTATCCGGCCCGGCTGCCCGTCTGGTATCGCAAAACGAGTCGGCCCTGGCACCGCCAGCACACCGTGTCCAGCTTCAAGCCCCGGTACATATCCGCTCAGCGACAGGTACGGGGCTTGACCGTGAGCGGGATAGGGTGTTGCCAAGTCCTCATAATGAGGACTTGGCACGAACATCTGATACGTTCACATGCCATGGAGACACTCAAAGGTTATTGATCAGGGCGCCGGCGAATTCACTAGTTTTCACCTTCCTCGCCCCTTGCATCTGGCGGGCGAAATCGTAGGTCACGATCTTCTGGGAAACCGTTTTTTCGTAAGCCGTCTCGATTAGCCGTCCCGCTTCGCTCCATCCGAGATAGTCGAGCATCATCACCCCGCTAATCAACAGTGAGCCCGGATTGACCTCATCCTTACCCGCATGCTTCGGTGCAGTGCCGTGTGTCGCCTCAAACACGGCGACGCGATCGCCAATATTGGCCCCCGGTGAGATACCGACACCCCCGACCTCGGCAGCTATGGCATCGGACAGGTAATCACCGTTCAGATTCGGTGTCGCCAGCACATCGAATTCGTCCGGACGTAATAACATCATCTGGAAAATAATATCGGCAATCCGGTCCTTGATCACAATCTTGCCTTCGGGTTGCTTGCCGTCATATTTCTCCCACAGCTCATCTTCGCTGATTGTCACCCCCCCAAACTCTTCACGCGCCAACTCATAGCCCCACTTTCGGAAAGCACCCTCGGTGTACTTCATGATGTTGCCCTTGTGTACCAGGGTTACGCTACGGCGGTCGTAATCAATCGCATGTTGGATCGCCTTGCGCACCAGCCGCTTGGTGCCAAAGGGGCTGATCGGCTTGATCCCGATCCCGCTATCGTCGAAAAACTTGGCTCCCATCTCCCGCCGCAAAAAATCCGCTACCTTTCGGTTCTCCGGCGAACCGGATTCGTACTCGATTCCGGCATAGACATCCTCGGTATTCTCGCGAAAAATCACTACATCCACCTTCTCGGGATGGCACAACGGCGAAGGAATTCCCTGATAATACTTAACCGGCCGCACGCAGGCATACAGATCCAGGGACTGGCGCAAGCTCACATTCAAGGACCGGAAACCGCCGCCTACCGGAGTGGTCAGCGGACCCTTGACGGCAACACCGAGTTCCTTGATCGCATCCAGGGTTTCTTCAGGAAAGTAATTCCCCTCATAAATGCCCGCGGCTTTCTCGCCCAGATACAGTTCGGCCCAGTGAATCTTACGCTTGCCGTGGTAAGCTTTTTCGACCGCGGAATCCCAGATACGCAGGCAGGCCGGGGTTATATCGACGCCGATTCCATCCCCTTCGACATAACCGATAATTGGATGATCCGGAACCTGTACCTCGCCGTCCCGGATACGAATTTTATCACCGGTTTCCGGCAACTTCACATGTTGATAGCTCATGCCATATGCTCCTTATAAGGTAAATCTAAAATTGCACGGTCCGGAATAGTCGGCCCCTGCACCGCCAGTCGACCCGCACGTCCGGGCACCGTACCATAGGTCACCGTGGCCACGGGAAGTTGGTGAAGATCGATCTCACCAGCCACTTCACCCAGTGAACATAACTCGGCGCCCAGCGCCACCCAGCCATCGATCACCTGTTCGAAGGCTCCTGCCAGCCCCCCCCCTTCGAGTTCGGCATGCAAGGTGAAAACATGCAGTGGATCTGGGCTTGCCTCAACCCGATGCACCAAGTGGCGACTGATATTTCCGGCATCGACTCCGTTACGGCCAATCAGCTCATCCATGGTCGGTAGCGTGGTAGGCAACTGTATGCATCCCAACACCCGGGATCTAATCTGGGGCAGAAATGGCTCCGACCCCCGGGTGTCGCTGGCCCAGCGAAGCCCGGATGCCGCCTCCAGTTCCAGCACGGTCTCGTTAACTTGCCAGCCTGCGGCACCGAAACAATACGGTTCCTCGCCAAATACCTCCCGGTATGTGCCGACCCCCCGCCGCCATTCACGCTCGGTCCAAAAGGATGCCTTGCGGGCCACGGCATCCTGCCAGCGTACATGATCCCAGCTATGCAGCCCCACCTCGAATCCCGCCGCGCAAACGGCGCGCATCACCTCAGCGGCACGTCGGCCAATGTGCGGTCCCGGCAGCAACACGCCATAGGCCAGGGTCTTCAAACCATAAGTGCTGGGAACAGAGGTGCGCAATACCTTAACCAGAAATCCCGGTTTAAACAAACGCCGGAGCGCCCGCCCGGTGTGATCGGGCCCCACCGAAAACAGAAAACTTGCCTGGATGCCCCGGCGTTCAAAAAGGCGTGTGAGTGTGGGCACACCTTCCAGCGTACCCCGTAGGGTATCGACATCGACCTTAAGCGCTATGCGCATCGGCGCTCAGCCACCCTCGGAAACCAACTGGCGCGCTTGTGCGACGTCGACCCGGTAGGCTTCGAAGATACGCCGAAGTGCTTCCTCCATCCCGACCTCCGGCTTCCAGCCGAGTTCATGTTCGGTATAACTCACATCAGGCACACGATGCTCAATGTCCTGATAACCCTCGCCATAGTAATCATCCGCGCTCACGTCTCTCAGCTCGACCCGCGCGGCGCCTTCGCGATATTCCGGAATCTCGCGGGAGATGGCAAGCATCATCTCGGCCAGTTCACGCACCGAATATTGGTTTTCCGGATTGCCGATGTTGTAAATACGTCCGTTTGCCACCCCAGCACGATTATCAATAATACGCATCAGTGCATCAATACCATCACTGACATAGGTATAGGAACGCCGACGCCGCCCTCCATCAACCAGGCTGATCGGTTCGCCCCGAACGATCTGCCCCAGAAACTGGGTCACCACCCGAGAGCTGCCTTCCTTGGGTGTATAGATGCTATCGAGTCCCGGGCCGATCCAATTAAAGGGACGAAACAAGGTGAAATCGAGTCCGTGCTGCATTCCATAGGCCCAGATTACTCGATCAAGCAACTGCTTGGAACAGCTGTAGATCCAGCGCTGCTTGGAGATGGGACCGAGGATCAAATGAGACTGGTAGGGATCGAAGGCCGAATCCATGCACATACCGTAGACTTCCGAAGTCGAGGGGAAAAGCACTCGTTTCCCATATTTGGCACACTGGCGGACGATAGGCAGATTGGCCTCGAAATCAAGCTCAAAAACCTGGAGAGGTTGCTGCACATAGGTGGATGGAGTTGCAATCGCCACCAGCGGCAACACGACATCGGCTTTTTTGACATGGTATTCAACCCATTCCCGGTTGATCGTGATATCGCCCTCGAAGAAGGTAAAACGGGGATGACCGATCCACTCCTCCACTCGGTCGCTCGCCATATCCATCCCAAAAACTTCCCATTCGGTCGTTTCAAGAATGCGCCGGGTCAGATGATGCCCAATAAAGCCGTTGACGCCAAGAATAAGAACCTTCTTCACATTCAATCTCCTAAAGCAAGCGTTTCACCTTGTAGCAGATGAGCCCAAGATATAGCGGTAAGTGGTTGATTATTTAATAGACATTTTAACACCTCGAAACGTTCACCGGCGACACAATCGGCGAAGATTCGATTCGCTTCGAGATAGAGTTGCGGACGCTTTCCCCGCGCTTGTTCGCCACGATAATGGCTGCGCAGGATACACAGGCGCCCAGCGGCGACTTGGCAGAAAGCACCGGGGTAAGGAGGCGCCACGGCACGGATGAGATTATGTATTTCCCAGGCTCCTTGGCGCCAATCGATTTTCCCATCCTCGGGGCGACGGCGCCCGCAATAATTCCCCTGAGTGAGATCCAGAGGCATGCGGGGGGCTCGCCCTGCGACCAAGTCGGGCAATATTCGCCACAACAGATTCTCGGCGGCGCAGCTTAATTTCTCCATAACCTCGCCGGCCGTATCATTCGGCAAAATGGGCACGACACCCTGCGCCACCTTGTCACCGGCATCGGGACGTGCCGTCATATAGTGGAGTGTCACCCCGGTCTGGGGCTCCCCGGCCAGGACCGCCCAATTTACCGGTGCCCGACCACGATAATGAGGCAGCAGGGAGCCGTGCATATTCAACGCACCCGAGATGGGAACATCAAGCAGCGAAGGAGGCAGCAAGTACCGATAGTAAAAGGAGAACAGAAAATCGGGAGCAAGTGCAGATAACCGCGACCTCAAGTCTCCCAAATTCTCGGCCCCGGGTTTTATCGTATCGATACCATACCACCCGGCATGATCGGCGACACTGGCGAAGAAACGCCGTTCTGCAGGATCATCTTCATGGGTGACGACCAGTGGCACCTCGATGCCACGGGCCAGTAGCACCTCCAGGCAACGTACGCCGATATCATGGTAGGCAAAAACAACTGCACGGGTCATGTCGCGGGATCGTTCCGTTCAAGCACCGCGGAGATCAGGTAGCGTGGCCGCTGTTGAACCTGACGGTAAATTCGCCCGATGTACTCGCCCAAAAGGCCGATACCGAACAGAATCACGCCGATCAGGAAAAACACGATTCCAAACAGGGTGAAAATCCCCTGGACTTGAGGACCAAAGAAAATCCTCTGGATCGCTAAATAGATCACCAGCATCGCCGAGAGGCTTGCCAGAATCAACCCAAAAAAGGAAAACAATTCCAGGGGGACCACGGAAAAGCTGGTCACTAAATCGAAATTGAGCCGCAACAGCTTGTATAAGGAATATTTCGACTTGCCATGAGCCCGTTCTTCGTGTTCAACGCTGATCTCGGTCGGTTTGCTCGCGTACAGATAAGCCAGCGCGGGGATGAAGGTGGTCACTTCTGCAGTGGAATTGATTGCATCGGTAATCGTGTGCGAATAGGCCCGAAGCATGCACCCCTGGTCGGTCATTCGCACCCGTGTAATACGTTCTCGAATACGGTTCATCAGCCTCGATGCCGCCATCCGCCACCAGCTGTCCTGGCGCTTGCGGCGAATGGTGCCGACATAGTCGTACCCTTCGCCCATTTTCTCCAGCAAGCGGGGAATCTCTTCGGGCGGGTTCTGCAGGTCGGCATCCAACGTGACGACCCATTGGCCACGCGCATGGGCGAAGCCGGCCAGGATGGCGGCATGCTGACCGAAGTTGGACTGTAGCAACACTACACGGGTCACATCGGGCCGGCGCTGAAACTGCTCACGAAGAAACGCTACGCTGCGATCACCGCTGCCGTCATCGACGAATACCAGCTCATAATCCATGCCCAGTGCATCGAGTACCGGGTAGATCCGTGCGGACAGCGCGGGTAGGGATTCCTCCTCGTTGTAAACGGGAATGACCACTGAAAGCTGTTTGTCAAATTTTTTAGGGTCGGCCATGAAGTACCCCTGTAAGCGCATCGACCACCCGGGCCACGTCTTGATCCTGCATTTCCGGGAACAGGGGTAGAGTCAGTGTCTCGCAGCCGATGCGTTCGGAATTGGGAAATTCTCCCGCGGTAATCCCCATCTCGCGGGCCACGGTCAATTGATGCAGTGCCGGGTAATGAACTCCCGTACCTACGCCGCGTGCGGCAAGTGCCTCGCGAATCTCGCGCCGACTCGTGGATCGCTCGGCGTAGGGGATGCAAACGGCAAACATGTGCCAGGCATGGCCGGTATCGCCGCGGGCAGGAAGGCTCAAGTCCCCGGAACCGGCCAGATCCGCAAGGCCCTCGAAATACAGATCTGCCAAGGCTCGGCGCCGAGAATTTCGCGATTCCAGCACGGCGAGTTGATCTCGCCCAATACGCGCATTGACATCACTCAGATTATATTTACTAGCTGGCATCAGAATGTCGTAACTGCCATCCTCGAGTTTCTTCTGGCCATGGAATCGCAGCCGCCGTAATTTTTCCAGAATCACTTCGTCCCGGGTGGAAACGGCGCCACCTTCGATGGTAGTAAGGTTCTTGTTCGCATGAAAGCTGAAGCAGACAATGTCGCCGAAGCTGCCAATCCTTCGGCCCCGATAATAGGCGCCGATCGCGTGCGCGGCATCTTCCACGATCCGTAATTGATTCTGCTCGGCTAGTTGATACAGGGGATCGAGATCCACTGCGAGCCCGGCAAAATGCACCGGCATAATGACCCGGGTTCGCTCGTTTAAGGCCGCCTTCACCCGCTCGACATCCAGATTGCGGGTGGCGAAATCCACATCTACGAGTACGGGTCGGGCCCCGACTCGAAAAACGACATTTAAGGTAGCGGCAAAAGTCATCGCCGGAACGATCACCTCATCACCGGGCCCGATTCCGAGCGCCCTCAAGGATTCTTCGAGCGCCCCGGTCGCATGGCAAAAGCTGAGTACGGGACGATTACCAAGATAAGTCCCCAGTTCGGCTTCGAAGGCTTCCACCTGGGGTCCACTGGTAATCCAGCCCGAGGCCAACACCTCGGAGACACCATGGCGGGTCTGGGGCGCAATCGACGGTCGGACAAAAGGTAAAAAATCTTTCATTTCAAGGTCTAGCCACCAGGAAAACACCAAGAATAATTACGCCTATCCCCAGCCAGCGACTCAGACTAAGGTGCTCCCCCAGATAAAGCCAGGCGAACAGGGCGGCCACGACATAACCAATAGATAACATGGGATAGGCGATACTTACCGAGGTACGCGATAGGGCAAGCAACCACACCCCGACGCTCACTACATAACAGCCGAGCCCCGCCAGAATAAACGGGTTCAAGGACAAGGCCATCCCGGCCCGCACCAACGCCCCGAATTGTAAGCTGATAGCACCGCCGAGGCGATCGACACCGGCCTTGAGCAACACCTGCGCCGCCGCATTGAGCAACACTCCGGCGAGCACCAAGAAAAAGGCGGGCAGACTCATGGCTTCATCCCAACCGGTACCAACGCGACCCAGCGCGGATTCTCCCCAACGATGCGATAGCGAACGCCGAGCGCATCGAGCTTGGAGAGCACGGTGCGCGGTGCGAATCCCAACGCCCGGTGCCGGAGACGCCACCGTATGGAGAATTCTCGCAGGGTCGGGATGTAGCGTTTCTGTAAAGAGTACCGGGCATGATCGATCCCGAATTGTAGTTCCCCCTGATAGGACACAAGAATCATGTTACGCCTCAGATAGAACGGTAGGGTCTGCTGATATCCCCCGATGGAATAGACCGCCACCCCGGGGCGATTATAACTTGCCACCTCCGCCACCAGTGCCCGGGTCGAATACAGCGGTCCCAGCGCCGCGCCGCCAAGCAGGATCAGGCGAGTTGCGATTACCCAACTCCCGGCCACCAGAAATAACGCCGAAAAGCGCCGCTGCCGCAGCGCCCAGGCAACCAGGGCAATAATGATCAAAACGCCACCGGCCGCGTACAACCAGGGCAAAAGTCCGGGAATATAAGCCGCAGCCGGTTTACCAATAAACCATCGGGGACTCAATATCCCAGCCAGCACCAGGATCAGGCCGACGAGTAAACTTAGCATCGGCACAGACCAGAAAGTGTGAGATCCGACTTCCAGCTCCGATGCGAGCAACACGGCAAGAGCCGGCATGATCGGCAGGATATAGCTCGGAAGCTTGGAGTGGGAGACCGAGAAAAACGCAAAGATAAAGACCACCCACAACCAAAGCACCAAATCGGCATCGAAGCCCCGCCGGGCTTGGGGGTCAAACTGTTTGCGCAGCGGACCCCAAAGCCCCTGCACCGCCGCGCCCCACCAGGGCATAATGGCGATTAATAACAGCGGAATAAAGTACCATGCCGGCCCCGAACGGTGAGATACAGGAGTCAAAAACCGCAGAAACTGTTGAACCATGAAAAATTGCCATAGGAAATCCCGATTTTGGATCGATACGGCAACAAACCAGGGCAGAACCAGGGCGAAAAACAGCATGAGACCCGGAAATAGCCGTAACCGCCGCATCAGGCCCCAGTCACGGCGGATCAATAGATATAGCACCAGTACCGCACCCGGTAACAATACCCCCACCAGACCTTTCGATAGCACGGCAAGTGCGGCGCCGGCATAGGCGGCCAGCATCCACAACAATTCATTGCGTGAGCCCGGTGGGGCCCGAATCGCCAATAAAAATCCGAACAGGGTTAGGGTCATCGAAAAGGTGAGTCCCGCATCCAAGGTATTGAAATGGCCGAGAAAACCAAAATAAAAACTACCGGCAAGCAGTGCTCCGGCAAGCCATCCGGTCGAGGGTTGGTACAGCCGCGATGCCGACCATCCCACCAACAGCACGGTTAGAAAAGAGGCAAGTGCCGAATAGAGTCGCGCGACCCAGTCATGCACACCAAAAATCTTATATCCCAGCGCCTCACCCCAGTATTGAAGCGGCGGTTTTTCAAAATATCTCAAGCCATTCAGCCGCGGTGTAACCCAGTTTCCGCTGACCAGCATCTCCCGGGAGATCTCGGCATAACGACCTTCATCGGTATTAAACAATGGGCGATGCCCCAAGCCCCAAAACCAGATTAGGGCAAAAACCGCCAGCACGACAAGAGCGCGATTGCGCGAACCGAGTCTCATCGATGTGCCTCTGCTGATTCAGAAATTGGCGCGAGTATAGCAGGCGAGCCATCCAGAGCCACACCCGACAAACATGAACATTTAGTAATCCAACCCCATTGCCTAGCCCTCTCCCCTACCCGAAGGTTCACTTTGCCCGCTTATTTCAAGCTATGGATCGGTCGGTGTGATAAAAAACCGGGAATCCATTAACGCCGGGAGTTGACCCAGATACCAAAAAAACCGAGTCCTATCATCGAGACCATAACCCAACCGGGCAGTGACAACCCCAGTAAGGTAAAGCTGATCCTCGAGCATTCGCCGGAGCCATGCAGAACTAGGCGAATCCATTCCCATGGGGGCAAATGGCGAATCATCGTGTCAAGAGAAGCGCCGCAGACTGGTGCCTGACCAGCCGGTAAATGCTGAATATAAAGGTGACGAGCCGACACAAAAACGCCGATAGCGGCAACGATCATCACCAGCAGAGAATACACGTACCGCCCCCAACGCCGGGGATGTTGTAACAGGGCCGCCAGAAAAACCAACCCCAGCGCTGCCGTGATGACCCGCTCGAAAATGCACAGAGGGCACGGAATCAATTCGCGGGCAAACTGGAGATAATAGGCAAACCCCAGCATCGCCGCAGTGGCCAGGAATCCAAGCAGATTGCCCACTTGTCTCAGACTCATGAGGTAACGCTCCGGGAGTCGCCCGCTCCGGGATTGCTCCTATGCACCTCACGTTCCATGCGCTTCAGGCCCAAGTGGCGCACGTCTTTACCGTGCACCAAATAGACAATGTATTCGGCAATATTCTTAGCGTGATCACCGATGCGCTCCAAGGATCGCGCGCACCACAATACCGCCAGTTCCCGGCGGATTGTACGTGGATCTTCCATCATGTAGGTAATCGATTTACGTATCAGCCCTTCGTATTCCTGGTCTACCTTTCTGTCTTTGCGCGCGACTTTAAGCGCCGCCTCGGCATCGAGCCTGGCGAAGGCATTCAAGCAATTGTGAACCATCTTCTTAACCCGCTGCCCCATATGTTCCAGATCCAGCAGATCGGCATCAACCAAATCGCCCGAATCGCTCATTACGACCGCCTGACGCGCCACGCTTTCGGATTCATCACCGATCCTCTCGAGGTCGGTGATGGTTTTTATGATCGCCACAATCAACCGTAGATCCCTTGCCGCAGGCTGCCGCCTAACGAGAATGAGCGAGCATTGCTCATCAATGGCCACCTCGTGCGCATTAACTTCATGATCCATTGTTTCAACTTTCTCGGCAAGCGCGGAATCGCCTTCCGCAAGTGCCAACAACGCCGTATCGATCTGCCGCTCAACCACCCCACCCATCGCCAGTACATGGTTACGTACAGCTTCAAGCTCATCGTTATAACGCTGGGAAATATGTTCGCTCTTGGCCATGCTAGCCTCCCTGCCGAACCCTCGGCAGCATCATCAAAAACAAATAAATGGGGGTGCATCCGATATCAAGGCTGCCAATAATCGCAGACTGATAGCCATTCAAGCAAACCGTGCACTCGTAATTATGCCCTGTTATTCACTTTCCCACACCCTCCCTGCATATGTCAATGGCCATCGGGCCGCGCCACGTAGTCCGCCTTGCTCCACTTCTCTGCGATGCTTCAAATATCGAACATAACCTATTGACTCCAATCTAGTTTTTTCTAGGTAATCCAGTTGACAAGTGATACCACCTCCCGTATCGCTCCTCCGCTGGGCGCGGTTAGCGGAACGTAATGCCAAAAATCAGACTGGAGATACTGCTGCACAGCAATTTGTTGAGCTTCAGCGACCGCCCCTACGATTGCCTAACTTGGCTTAACGGTGAGCACTCACCACAGGTCTTGACCAGCACCTTCCTCCTCGTCGAGTGTCTGATACATATCGCAGATCAATTACGTGATATGTACTGGGCCATACAGCCAAGCGTTAAATTCGAGGGGTATATAATCGAGTGGAAAAATATGGGAAAGGCCACTGGACTCAAGCAAGTAGTAATACAAAAATATTATTTTTCAATTGGTTACTTAGAATATCTTGTAAGGTACTTTAATGTCTATTCAATCATCACCCGATAATATCACGCCCCTTGTTTTTAAAAAGCAAACCCTCAGCGCGAAACTCATTTCCCCATCCGGCGAGACTGTTGAACAAGTAATCGAAGTGCGCACTAATCCCATTACCGAACGAACCGGCCGGATCACCTTCAGCCGGGCCGGTCAAACCGAACCCGATACAGACGCCCTGCCGCTTCCACCACCCAATGCCGGCGATACCGCAAGTTGCCCCTTTTGCCGGCCCCGTGTTTTCACAGTAACGCCACAAATCGTGCCCAACCTCGTGCCGTCAGGGCGACTGGTACGAGGCGAATCCATTCTGTTCCCCAACCTGTTCCCCTACGGCAATTACTCGGCAGTGTGTGTAATAGACAACAACCACTTTACTGAAATCGGCACGGCTTCTATTGCCTCATATACCAATAGTTTTTTGACCTGTGCACAATACTTGCAACATGTTACTAATCATGATTCGAGTGCTATTTACTTGGCTGTAACCCAAAATCACCTGCCTTCTGCCGGAGGCTCGCTGGTGCATCCGCACTTACAAGTCCATGCAGACAGCATGGCCTCTAACCACCAACGTTTCTTACGGCAACGCGCAGCGAGTTATTTTCAGGCCACCGGCGTAGAGATCTTTTCCGATTATTTACGCCACGAAAAGGAGGACGGTACCCGTTATATCGGCCAAACCGGCCGGTGGGAATGGGTGGCTGCCTTTGCACCCGAAGGTTTTTTTGAAATTTGGGGAATTCTTCCATACACCACCTCACTGCGACAAATGACGGATTTGGCGTGGGAGTCACTGGCTGCAGGGGTTGTCAACACCCAGCGGTTTTATCGCAGTCTCAAGCGCAATGGATACAACCTGGGCTTGTTAATGATAGAAGATGAAAGCAGCCGCCTGGAACTACGCGTTGTCACCGTCGTGCGGGCGAACTACAGTCCCTGGTCCCGTAATGATCACACCGGTTTTGAAGTAATGCTCGGCGATATGGCAACCTTTACCACGCCGGAAGACACGGCTAAACTAGCCCGGCCATTCTGGTAGACAGACCACTGAATGCCAGCCTGCCCGACACCGGGCCGCTGTGAACCCGGGCCGAAGTTTATTCATTCCACACGCAGCCTTGAACAGGACGGTTTTAATGACCAAGTGCAGAAATGCACACGTAGAATATGGGAATGGTAATGTTTTACGGTTCCGTAAAATAGAGGATGGATCACCCCGGGGGCCATCCAAACTGACGCCCGCCTAGTAGATGCAGGTGCAGGTGATACACAGCCTGACAGCCGGCCGAATTACAATTAAATACGGTTCGATATCCCTGCTCGGCGATGGCTTCCTCCCGGGCGATTCGGGTCGCCATCAACACGATATGGCCTATTAAGGCCGTGTCCTCGGTGTGTAGATCATTGGTGGTCGCAATATGCTTCCTGGGTATAATGAGAATGTGCACGGGTGCCTGGGGATTAATGTCACGAATGGCGATAATTTGCTCATCTTCATACACCATTTGCGGCTTGATTTCACCACTTACAATACGGCAAAAAAGGCAATCACTCATGCCAATCTCCTGATTTTAAAAAATCTCACGCCTGCCGCTGAAGGCACGCGCCAGGGTTGTACCGTCCACATAGTCGAGGTCCCCCCCTACCGGCACGCCATGGGCTATCCGAGTCACATGCACGCCATGATGTCGGCGCGCCATCTCTCCGACCCAATGAGCCGTGGCTTCCCCCTCGATGGTGGCGCCGGTCGCAATAATTACTTCCTTGATCGCCTCATCGAGGCGGGATTCGAGCTGCTGCGCACCGAGTTGTCCCGGGCCTATCCCATCTAAGGGTGACAAGTGGCCCATCAAGACAAAATACATTCCCCGATAATCGGTGGCATTTTCAATTGCAACAATATCGGCCGGATTTTCGACTATTACCAAGGCTGTAGCATCGCGACGCGGATCCGCACATATTTGGCAGATATTCCCGGTTTCGGAAAACATGCGGCAACGAGGACAATGCCCCAACAAGGATACGGCTTGCGCCAACGCCTGGGAAAGCCGCTGGGCGCCACCTCGATCGCGTTCCAGTAGTTGAAAGGCCGAACGCTGGGCTGATTTTGGACCCACCCCGGGTAGGCACTGTAGCGCGATAATCAATTCGCTCAGGGCCGGAGGAAAAACGTTGGTCATCTCGATTAGAGTCCGGGAATCAGACCCGGAGGAAACGGCAGCCCTCCAGTAAGCCCGGAAAAACGCGCTTGTATCGCCTCGCGTATCCGCCGTACGGCATCATTCACGGCAGCGGCAAGAAGGTCTTCAAGCATTTCCGCATCCTCTACCGCTGCCGGTTCGATCTGCATGCGGCGAACTTCAAAATTCCCATTCATAACACAACGAACCAACCCCCCTCCGGCCTCGCCGGTACATTCAAGCTGCCCCAGCTCGGCCTGTATCTGCTCCAGCCGCACTTTTAAATTTTTGGCCTCACGCATCATGCTTGCAAAATCAGGCACCATTTTCGTATCTCCGTGATAATTTATAACAATAATGCAATCTTAACAGTTGACCAAGCTTCCCTTAACGGTTCCGTCACCGTGAAACATCCGGATTCCATTCCCAACCGTGTTACCCCACCACGGGCTAATCATCAGCCCTTGAGCAGACTCGCGATAACGGCATCAGTCCATCGGTGGATCACCATCGCCCGGCACTTCCGGCCGTATGGTACCGGCTAACACCTCGGCACCAAAAGCCTCTCGCAAGGCCAGGATGTTCTCATCCTTATCTATAGCCTCGACCGCCGCGGCCTGACGCGCGGCCTGCTCGGCAGCCCGTCGCGTAGCCGGCGATTTCACTCCTGATTCAGTCTCGATCCGAAGGGTAATCGGCGCATCGAAATACCGGCTCAGAGCGAGCCTCAATTCCTCATTCAGTTTGGGCGTCAACAGAGGCTGATGGCGGGGATCGAGGCACAAACGAATATTGTTGCCGTCCTTGGACTCGAAGGCGCAATGTTGTGCTAACTCGTGAGTCATAACTCCCAGGGTAAGATGCGACAAAACCATGCCCCAATCCATCGACTCGGGGCTGCTATCCGGATCCGGGACTGCTCTGGGACCGGAGGAAATGTTTTTCTCGAAGCTCTGATCGATCTCCCGGCACTCACTGCGTTTCACGGACGGGTTCGAGGGAGATACCACTGGGGGCCGGCCACTGGACGCCGGCCGTGTCCGCACCGGATCCACCTCGACCGAGGCGGGACGAAAAGCCAGCATTCGTAACAGGACCATTTCCAGGGCGATCTCGGGATTGGAGGCCAGCGCCACATCCCGCTGCCCGGCCAGGGCGATGTCATAGTTCAGTTGAACAACTTCAGGCGCAAACCCGGTGGCCAGAGCACGCACTCGCTCGAATGGAATACCTGTGGGCTGAACCGCCTCGGGAACCAATTGCTGGCGCGCAATCAGAGCCAGGGCCTCACACAACGTAACGAGCACTCCCCCGGGTTCGGCTACTCCGCGCACTGCATTGGCCAGGCATTCCAGCAAGCCCGGTCCGTCACCGGCAGCGAGGCGCTCAAGCAGGTCGTAGGCCGTTTCCCGACCCGCCATCCCCAGCATAGCCGCGACATCCTCTGCTGATAGATTATTTCCCCCGTAAGCAAGCGCCTGGTCGAGTAATGACAAGGCATCACGCAATGATCCCCGCGCCGCCCGGGCCAGCAATTCGAACACCGCAACGGGCGCACCGATTCCCTCTTCCCGGGCAATCCGCACGAGGGTGGCGGTTATTGCGGCAATCGGAACCCGCTGCAACGCAAAGACCAGGCACCGGGAGCGAACGGTAAGCGGAACCCGCTCGGGCTCGGTAGTGGCAAGCAGAAATTTAACATGCTCCGGCGGCTCTTCAAGCGTTTTGAGCAACGCATTGAAAGAACTGGTGGAGAGCATGTGAACCTCATCGATGAGATACACCTTGTAACGCCCCTGAACCGGCGCATAAGGTACGGAGTCAAGGAGATCGCGGGTCTCCTCGACACGTGTGCGCGATGCGGCATCGACTTCGATCAGGTCAACAAACCGTCCCGTATCGATAGCCTGACAGGCACTGCATTGACCACAGGGCTTGGCGGTCACACCCTGCTCGCAGTTAAAGCACCGGGCGAGAATTCGCGCCAGCGTCGTCTTTCCCACCCCACGCGTGCCGGAAAACAGGTAGGCATGATGCAGCCGCCCCTGCTCAAGAGCATTGCCCAGAGCCCGCACTACATGATCCTGACCTACTACTTCCGCAAAAGTGCGCGGGCGATACCGTCGGGCAAGTGCAAGATAGGCCATCAGCAAAATTCCGGTGATAATGGAGGCGGCCTGCACCCGCCGATCCCCGGCACCCGAATCCGCCGCTGCCGCTGCTCCCTTCCGGGCCTGACGGGGTTCACGGCATATCGTCGCGAGGTGCGGATGCAGACCACCATAACCCGCTCGAGTATGGCGGAGAGAGAGGGATTCGAACCCTCGATGCGCGGTTAGCGCATACACGCTTTCCAGGCGTGCTCCTTCGACCGCTCGGACATCTCTCCTGCTTCATACTAAAAATTCTACTCGGTTCCCATGGATTTCCGGTTACGCTGCAATACCCTGGCATTCATCCGCCAACGGCCTTGGCCGCACCGGCAGTGGTTAAAACATTGGGCGGGGTAATCAAGGAATGTTTGCTATGTGCAGGATACCCCTCCGGTGCTCCACCCGGAATGCTGTAGGCATCACTATACTTGATGGCCGGAACTCCAGGCGGGTGGCGCAGCGGCGCTACGGCATGGGCCGTGTACCAGCCATCGGGAATAGATGAGCCGGCACAACCGGAAAGAACCGTAACTACTGCAAGCAGGAGCAATGCCATACCGATGCGCATCATGTAACGAGCCCCAGTCCTACAAGCGCGGTTTCGACGCGAGGACGCGCGGATCTTGCCAACGGAAGCAAAGGAAGACGGATACCCGATTTGATTCTATTCATACGTTCAAGTGCCCATTTGACTGGTATTGGATTCGATTCAATAAATAATGCTTGGTTCAGTGGCGAAAGCTCCGCATCAAGCTGCCGCGCACGCACCACATCACCCTTACGGGAGGCTTCACACAATTGCTTCACCCGCCCCGGCACTACATTCGCGGTTACCGATATCACTCCGTCCCCACCGGCCAGCATGAAAGCCGTGGCACTTGCATCATCACCAGACAGGAGCGCGAAATCCGCCCCGCACAAGCGCCGCAGTTGAACCACCCGCTCCAAATGTCCGCTGGCTTCCTTTATGCCAACGATTCTACTCTCCTGCGCCAGCTCGGCCACGGTTTCCGGGAGTAGATCGGTTCCCGTACGTGAAGGCACATTGTAAAGCACAATGGGCAAATCCAGTGCCCGAGTAATGGTCCGGAAATGTTCAACCAGCGCCCGTTGCGGCGGCCTATTATAATAGGGTACCACCAGCATGAGGCCATCGGCACCCGCCGCCGCGGCCCGGCGCGACATATCCAAAGTCTGCCGGGTGGAATTGGAACCCGCTCCCGCAATAATCTCGATCCGCCCTCGAGCTACCTGAACCGAAGATGCTATCAGTCGGGCGTGTTCCTCTGAGGTCAGGGTCGGAGACTCTCCCGTCGTTCCGGCTATAACCAGTGCATCGGTACCTGCCGCAATGTGCCATTCGATCAGCTCGGTCAACGCCGACTCATCTACCGCGCCCGATACCTGCATCGGTGTGACCAGGGCCACCATGCTGCCGGAAAATCGGATCATGCACTCCCCCATAAGGCTCAGAACTTTGAAATGCTAACGGTACGGCGGTACTCAGCGCAAGCCGGCATCGGCTACACTTGACGCCATTCCATGATGGCGCGGGGAATCACGAGTGCTCAAACCAGATCAAATTTCCATCGCCGTACTTGGCCTGGGCTATGTGGGCCTGCCTCTTGCGGTGGCATTTGCGGGTGAATTTCCCACACTAGGTTTCGATATTTCTCCCCAGCGGGTTGCAGAGATCGCCGGCGGCCACGATTCGATCCGGGAAATAACGGAACCGGAACTGGCCACTGCATTGTCCCAAAAGCTTCAGCTCAGCGCCGATCCCAATCACCTGCGCCACGCCAATGTGTATATCGTCACCGTTCCCACTCCGGTCAATGTCCACAAGATCCCCGATCTCGAGCCGCTCAAGAGGGCCAGCCGCCTGGTAGGCCGGGCGCTTTCCCCCGGCGCCGTAATCGTGTTCGAGTCCACGGTATATCCCGGTGCTACCGAGGAGGTCTGCATTCCCTTGATCGAGCAAACCTCGGGGCGGATACTGAACCGGGATTTTTTTGTTGGCTACAGTCCCGAACGTATCAATCCTGGTGACCGGATTCATCGCCTCACCAACACCATCAAGATCACTTCGGGTTCCTCTCCCGAGGCCGCCGAGTTCGTCGATGCATTGTATCGGCGCATCATTCGCGCCGGAACCCACCGAGTCTCGAGTATTCGTGTGGCCGAAGCGGCAAAAGTGATCGAGAACACCCAGCGGGATGTCAATATCGCCTTGATCAACGAACTCGCCATCCTGTTCGAACGGCTGAACCTGGATACGCAAGAAGTGCTTGCCGCCGCCGGAACCAAGTGGAACTTCGCCCCCTTTCGCCCGGGATTGGTCGGTGGCCACTGCATTGGCGTGGACCCCTATTACCTTACCTACAAGGCACTGGCTATGGGATACCATCCGGAAATGATTCTTGCGGGTCGACGCATCAACGATCAGATGGGAACTTATGTCGCCGAACAGGTGATGAAGCACTTGGTGCGCCGACGGGTACATATTGCCGGCTCCCGGATTCTCATCCTCGGGCTCGCTTTCAAGGAAAACTGCCCGGACCTGAGAAACAGCCGTGTAATTGATGTAATCCGCGAACTCGAAAGCTATCATGCCCGGATTGATGTACACGACCCCTTAGTGGCGCCGCAAGCCGGGCACGACCAATACGGAATCGAACTGATTGCCAAACCCGAAAACGGTGTCTATGATGCCATCGTGCTGGCGGTGGCACATGATGAGTTTATCCGTATCGGCAGCGAGGGGATTCGTGCCTGGGGCCGCCCACAAGCGATACTCTACGACGTCAAGAGCGTCCTACCTCGCGAGGGGGTAGACGGGCGACTGTAATGGGGAAAACAGGCCACAATGTCCATGCCCACCGGGGCGGTACTATCGCTATAGTAGTGCCCCGGCTCACAGACCTGTATCCGGCAGACCCGGTCGAGATCGGCGACCAATGGTTTGTGCCGGTGTTCGCAGATCTGACGGCCCTGGTGTCTCCATGATTGCATTCCGCCCAACCCCCAGCGGCTCGGATGCCCTGCTAGAAGTTCGCGGCCTGGGTTGCTACTTCCTTGGCCGACCCCTGTGGCGAGGACTGGACCTCACTCTTCACGCAGGGGAACGGCTAGCCATAAATGCTCCATCCGGTACAGGAAAAACGGTATTGCTGCGTATGCTGGCCGGGCTGATAAACGCCAGCGAAGGGGAAATTTACTTCGAGAACCGGTTGCTCCAGGACTGGTCCATGCCCGCCTACCGGGCTCAGGTAATGCTGCTTGCCCAGCAACCCGCGCTGCCCCTCGGCCGAGTCGAGGCTATCCTCGCCGCCGCCTTTGCCTACCGCACTCACCGTCACCGAACCTTCTGCAAAAACCAGGTCCTTGAATATCTCCAGCCTCTCGGGCGGAACGAGGATTTTCTGGCTCAACACACCGATTACCTCTCTGGTGGTGAAGCCCAACTGATCGCGCTGATCCGTTGCCTCCTGCTTGAGCCGCGGGTATTGCTTCTTGATGAACCCACCGCTTCACTGGATTCGGCCAGTACCGGTCAAATCGAAAAATTGCTGGATGCCTGGCTTCGGGCAAACCCGGGCAGGGCCTGGATCTGGACCAGCCATGACCATTCGCAGCGCGGACGTATCGCCGATCGGGTCATCGAGCTGAGCGGCGCAGCATGAAGGCCAGCTATCTTGCCATCAGCAACTGGCAATTGGGCCTGGCGGCGCTACTGATCGTCATCAACCTGGGCCTGTCGCTGTGGCTGCGCCTGGGACTCACCAAAACTTTGGTTATTGCCGGCCTACGCATGGTGACGCAACTGTTGCTGCTCGGCTTCATTCTCGAGTACATCTTCGCCCTGAATACCCCCTTACCGATCCTCGCCATAGGAATCGTCATGGCCGGGTTCGCCGGGATAGCCGCGGTGCGCCGAACGCGGCGTCGCTTTATCGGTATTTACTGGAACGGATTATTGGCGGTATTTGCCTCATCCTTTGTGGTAACCGGTGTGGCACTCGGTGGCATCATCCAGGTGCATCCTTGGTATGAGGCCCAGTACAGCATTCCCTTGCTTGGCATGGTACTTGGCAATACCCTGACCGGAATTTCGCTCGCACTGGACCGCTTTATGGATGGCGTAATAGGAGAACGGGAGCGTATCGAAGCCACCCTCTCGCTGGGCGCCACTCGCTGGGAGGCCGCACACGACCTGGTCCGCGATAGCCTACGCACCGGAATGATTCCAATTATCAATTCCATGATGGTAATGGGGATCGTGAGTCTGCCTGGCATGATGACCGGCCAATTACTCGCCGGGGTGGCTCCCGCCTCGGCGGTTCGCTATCAGATCGTCATCGTGTTCATGATTGCGGCGGCCGTTGCACTTGGCGCCCTGGGAATGATCTTGCTGGCTTACCGACAACTGTTCAACTCCCGCCATCAACTACGAAACGAGCGCCTGCACGAGCCTCTCACCCTCGGTGATTTGATCCACCGCCGCGTTGGATCCCGTGGGCGAAAATAATCCACCTTCTCCCCGCTACAGTGTCAGTCTATGAATGGTTCTGGGCGCAACAAGGGGAAAAGGAGGACCTCGCGGATCGACTCGATTCCGGTAAGCAGCATCACCACCCGGTCGATGCCGATCCCTACACCGCCCGCTGCAGGCATACCATATTCCAGCGCCCGCACGTAATCGCGGTCATAAACCATAGCCTCCACATCACCGGCCTGGCGCTCCCGCGCCTGCTCCTCGAAGCGTTGCGCCTGATCCAGCGGATCGTTCAATTCGGAAAATCCGTTGGCTATTTCGCGCCCCCCGATGAAAAGCTCGAATCGATCCACCCGCTCCGGATCCTCGTCACAAGCGCGAGCGAGCGGTGATACTTCCCGCGGGTAATCGGTGATGAATGTCGGCTGCATCAGGCCCGGCTCGACCAGCGTCTCGAACAGGGCGAGAAGATGTTTTCCCCAGCCGGCATCCCCCGCGGGTGGTTCAATCCGCCGCGCTGTCATCGCGCCACGCAACGCGGTCACTTCGCGCAGATTCTCGGGCCGCAGATCGGGGCAGGCCGAGAGTACCGCAGCGCCCAGGCCGAGCCGGCGAAAGGGTACGCCGAGGTTGATCTCTACCCCACCTTGGTGTACCGTCGGCGCGCCGAGCACATCAAGCGCGAGCAAACGCAATAGATCCTCGGTGAGGCTCATCATCGAATCACAGTTGCTATAGGCTTGATACGCTTCGAGCATGGTGAATTCCGGATTGTGCCGGGTTGAGGTGCCTTCATTGCGAAAGCTACGATTAATCTCATAAACCCGCTGAAACCCACCGACCAATAAACGCTTCAGGTACAGCTCAGGGGCGATGCGCAGGTACAGTGGAATATTCAAGGCATTATGGTGGGTGACAAAGGGCCGCGCGGCCGCGCCCCCCGCGAGAGGCTGCATCATGGGGGTTTCTACTTCGAGGTAGCCTCGGGCATCGAGCAATGCCCGGCAAATACGCAAAATTTCCGCTCGTTTGCGAAAAATCTCGCGTATTTCCGGGTTCATCATTAAATCGAGATAACGGCGACGATGGCGTAACTCGGCATCCTTGAGGCCGTGAAACTTCTCCGGCAAGGGTCGCAGGCACTTGGCGATCAAATCGATCTTCTCAACCCGCACGCTGAGTTCCCCCATACGGGTCCGAAACAACATCCCTTGCACACCGACGATATCGCCAAGATCAAGGGATTTGAACCGGCTATAGGGCTCTTCGCCAAGTTCGTCCCGGCGTAGGAAAATCTGGATCCTGCCGCTGCCATCGTCCAGGTGGGCAAAACTCGCCTTGCCCATGACCCGCCGGGTCATCATGCGCCCACCCACCCGTACACGCACCTTGCGTTCTACGAGCGCGGCGGCATCCAAATCCCGATAAGTTCCGAGAATTTCCGCTGCGGTCACATCCGGCCGGAAGTCATTGGGATAATTAAACCCTGCCGCCCTCAGTGCGTCGAGCTTCGCACGGCGCTCCACGTATAAATCGGGCTTCTGTCCTGTCTCCGCCATATCGGGTTTCCTTACTTTTAAAGCCCCGCCTTCAGGGTGGCCTCTATGAACAGATCGATATCCCCGTCGAGCACCGCTTGCGTATTACCGACCTCGACGTTGGTGCGTAAATCCTTGATGCGCGACTGGTCGAGCACATAGGAGCGAATCTGGCTGCCCCAGCCGATATCCGCCTTGCCCGCCTCGATCTCGGCCTGAGCGCTACGCCGCTTGGCAAGTTCGAATTCATACAGTTTCGCCTTGAGCTGTTTCATGGCGGTTGCCCGATTTTTGTGCTGGGAGCGGTCATTCTGACACTGCACCACGATCCCGGTTGGAAGGTGCGTGATGCGCACCGCCGACTCGGTACGGTTCACATGCTGTCCACCCGCTCCACTCGCACGGTATACGTCCACGCGCAAATCCGCCGGGTTGATCTCGATATCGATATCATCGTCCACCTCGGGGGACACCGACACTGCCGCAAAGGAGGTATGTCGCCGATGCCCAGAATCGAAGGGGCTCTTGCGCACCAACCGGTGCACCCCGGTCTCGGTGCGTAACCAGCCGTACGCATAGTCGCCCTCGAAACCGATAGTAGCACTTTTGACCCCCGCCACCTCGCCGGGTGATACTTCAATCAATTCGGTCTTGAACCCGCGCCGTTCCCCCCAGCGCAAGTACATCCGCAACAGCATCTCCGCCCAGTCCTGGGCCTCGGTTCCTCCCGAACCGGCCTGAATATCGAGAAAGGCATTGGCGGAATCCATTTCGCCCGAAAACATGCGCCGGAACTCAAGCGCCTCGACTCGGCGCGCAATCCGCTCGATATCGGCGGTGAGCTCTTCAATGGCAAGTTCATCGTTTTCACCGGCCGCCATCTCCACCAGGGCTTCATTTTCATCCAGCCCCCGCGATATCTCATCCAGTCCGTGCACCTGCGCGGCAAGACGCACCCGTTCACGGCCCAAATTCTGGGCCCGTTGCGGGTCGGACCAAACGCCGGGGCTTTCCAACTCTCTTTCAACCTCGGTAAGGCGCATCAGGCAATCATTGTAGTTAAAGATACCCCCTAAGAGCTTCGTTGCGGCTCTTCAAATCAACGATTTTCTCCCGGATCGGCATAATTTCAACCACGACTGCATCCTCACTGAACGGCGGGCTATTATAGAAAATTCAGTCATACCAGACACGGTGCTACGATAATAAAATATGGAAATAGTTCGCGACTTCTTACTAGGCAAGCATCAACCGGCGGTACGGAGCTACAAGCCAGGCGAGATTCTCATTCATGAGAAAACCTACCGATCGAGCCTGGTCCTTACCCCGGAAACCATTTATCAGGACTGGATGCCGCAAGCCTACACCGAACTTACAGCCACGCATCTGGCCCGCCTGCTCACGCTGGTGCCCCCTCCCCGACCACTGCTCATCGGCACCGGTGAACGGCAGCAATTCCCGGATCGAGACACTCTTGCCCCGCTTTTGGCCGTGGGGATGGGACTGGAGATCATGGATACCGCAGCGGCCTGTCGAACCTGGAATATCGTGCTGAGTGAAGGGCGCAACGCCGCGGTCGTCCTGCTGCTGCGTTAGGCGCCTAGCTCCCATAGCGGCGCTCGCGCCGCTGATAACTGCGCAAAGCCCGCAAGAAATCGATCCGCCTGAACTCCGGCCACAACGCATCACAGAAATAAAACTCACTGTAGGCCGACTGCCATAGCAGGAACCCGGAGAGACGCTGTTCCCCGCTGGTGCGGATAATAAAATCCGGATCCGGCATACCGGCGGTATACAAATGACGTGAGAGTTCATCGGCACTCAGGCTGGAGGCCAGTTCCTCCATAGAGATTTTTTTACTTGCCGCCTCCTGCAACAAATCCCGTACCGCATCGGCGATTTCCTCGCGCCCTCCATAGGCCAGTGCGATGGTCAACAGCATTCCGTCATGGCTCGCCGTGGACACTTCCAGTGCTTCGGTAGCCTCGATCACGTGGGGAGGCAAGCGATACCGCTGACCAATGACCTTGACCCGGATCCGATCGGCGCGCAAACGCGGACTAAGCAATAATTCTTCGCTTTCGCGGACAAATAGATTCAGCAGGTATTCCACCTCGGCGGGAGCCCGCTTAAAATTCTCGGTGCTGAATACATAGAGCGTGACATGGCGAACGCTAAACTCCACGCACCATTCAAGAAATGCACGCAGCTTGCGCACACCAAAATGATGCCCTATTACGGACTCAAACCCGTGCCCTCGGGCAAAACGCCGATTACCATCGAGAATCAGCCCGATATGCGCCGGCATCGGCCCTGCGCCGACTTCCCGCTCGAGCCGGCGTTCGTACCCCCAATACAAGGGTCGAACCAGAGTACGCCAAAGTTTACGTCCCACCCCCTTATGCAGGCTAAATCGCAAGGCAATGGGGACTCCCATAGCTATAACATCGGGTACGTCGTGATGCTCGGAACGGAATTTACTCATCGATACTCAAGCTTCGGAGTTTGAATTCAGTAAATAAATATCGACAACAGATTGAATATAGGATGAAAAATACCTCTCACCCAGTAACAGGCTTAGACTCAAATCTAAATAATGATAACACCGAAAACCAAATGGAGTAGAGCGCAGCAAAAACTTATTTTCTTATCGGCCCTTCTCAACCCACTCCATACACCAGAAATGAGTTTAACTCTTTAGGAATTTAAGCAGGTCTCAAACATGGGACAGCCATCCAGGGGCGGATAAGGCATATTCTCCCGGATTGGAGAAAATGAATGACAGACTCGATTTTGAGTAACCGGATTGTAACAACCCGATCCGCAAAATCCGGATACTCTATATAAACATAGTTCAACTTATTGTTTACACTGCATAAAGTTTAAAGATATCGGCTGATATTGAATCGGATGAAAGCACGATAGAGCGGGGTTGTCTCCTGATTGTCAAATGTAGCGCTAAAGCATTGCTTCCGGCTGAATCCCGGGCGGCTCCGTTTTCATACCGAATCTTCCCATTCGGTTAGGAGTTGTCAGCCGTGATGAAACCGGCCGCTCGGCCCACGCGGGTGTGCCGGCGGCTCGCGCTCTAGTTCAACGATGACCTTGCGAAGATCTCCGAGCAGCAATTCGGCCATATCGCGGGAAAAGCCTTCGCGTATGACGATGCGGAGCACCGCAACATTTTCAGCGGCCGGCGGCATGGTGTAGGCAGGCACCTGCCACCCCCGGATACGCAGATGTTCGGAAACATCGTAAACGGAATAGTGCGAAACATCCTGCAAACGAAAGGCGAACACGGGGATGGTGCTGCCGTCACTCAGACACTTAAAAGGACCGAGCTTGCCGATACGCTCGGCAAGCATCATGGCCGTATCGCGTAAGGTAATCATGATGCGAGTGTAGCCTTCGCGGCCGAGACGCAGAAAGTTGTAGTACTGACCAACGATCTGGTTACCGGGCCGGGAAAAATTCAACGTGAAGGTAGGCATGTCGCCGCCAAGATAGTTGACGTGGAAGACGAGGCCTTCGGGAAGGTGTTCCCTGCCCCGCCATATGGCCCAACCGACTCCGGGATAGACCAGTCCATATTTGTGCCCGGAAACATTGATGGAAACGACATTGGGCAGGCGGAAGTCCCAGCGTAGATCGGGGTGGATGAAGGGGGCGACGAAGCCGCCGCTAGCGGCATCGATGTGCAGCGCGACGGCCAGGTTGTGTTCGGCATTGTGGCGTACGACGGCATCGTGGATGGCCTTGATGGGCTCGAACTCGCCGGTAAAAGTAGTGCCCAGAATAGCAACTACACCAATGGTGTTCTCGTCGATGCGGCTGAGAACATCCTCGGGGGTAATGACGTAGCGGCCTTCGCATATGGGGATATACCGCGGCTCGACTTCCCAGTAACGGCAGAATTTCTCCCACACGACCTGGACATTGCGGCCCAGAATCAGATTGGGCTTCGTGGCCGAGCGGCCGGCGGCCTCGCGCCGTGCGCGCCAGCGCCACTTGAGTGCCATGCCGGCGAGCATGACCGCTTCGCTGGAGCCGATGGCGGAAACACCGATCGGGTCTTCCTGCGGCGAGGCGTGAAACAGGCGCGCAATCATATTGACACAGCGGGACTCGATTTCCGCGGTTTGTGGATATTCATCCTTATCGATCATGTTTTTGTCAAAGGTATCGGCCATCAGCCGTTCGGCCTCGGGTTCCATCCAGGTGGTGACAAAGGTGGCGAGGTTAAGCCGGGCGTTACCGTCGAGCATGAGTTCGTCATGGATAAGACGGTAGGCGGTAGTGGCTGCCATCCCCTCTTGTGGCAAGGAATATTTAGGTACCGGCTTGCCCATTGCGCGGGATCCATAGGTGGGAGCGAGATTGGTGTCGGGGACAAATTTTTTGACCATGTGTTACTCCGGAAGGGTAGGATCGGCGGTGGACTGCCAACGCGCGGGACGGAAGTGTTCGAGAAACAATGGAAGCGCCAACATCAGTAGCAGTATAAACAGAATAAGCCCGGCATAGCGAGCGGCGCCAAGGCCAACCCCCGGTGGAAGAAATCCGATCAGCAGACATAGGAATGTAGTGAGAAAGCCCGTTCCTGCTACCAGCCATAACCCCCACACCCGCCCGCCCGGAACCCGGTAGGGGCGGGGGATATCGGGTTTGGTATAACGCAGGCGGATAGCGGCGGCGAAGAGGAATAAATACATCACCGAGTACAGCACAACCGCTACCGAAGTCAACAATAGAAAGGCGATATCGACCGATGGAATGACCAGGAAAACTAAGGTGACGGTACTCATGGCGAGTGCCTGCACGAGGAGCAGATTGCGCGGTACCCCCCGTGCGTTAACTTCCTGCAATATGGGTGGCAGGTTGCCGGCACGGCCCGCGGCCCAAAGACCCTTGACCGGGCCCACCACCCATGTGCTTACCTGGCCGGCCGCACCGAGAGCAACAAGCAAGGAAACAACCGGCACCAGCCAAACCATGTGATAGGTGTTAAATAAATAGGCCAGTGTCTGGACCGCCCCGGAAACCAGGTCAAGCCGGTTCGTAGGTATAATCACGGCCACGGCGAGCCCCCCCAACAGGGTGAGGAAGAAGCCCAGCACAGCGGCAGTAAAGACGGCGATCGGGTAGTTGCGACGTACGTTGCGTACTTCGCGTGCGTGACTGGCGGAAACCTCGATACCGACTACACCGAAGATAAAACTCAGAAACAGCACCAGACTGCGCTCGGGGTGCCCGAGTGGCAACCAGTTACCAAGGGTCATAGCCAAATTCAGGTGCAGCGGATGGCCCTGGACAACATAGAGTACTGCCAGACCGATTAGCACCACGCTCGGCAGCAGGACTCCCACACTCAGGCATACGCTGGAAATCAACCCCGAGGCGCGGGTGCCGTGCAGGTTGGCGAAAGTAGCCGTCCAATATACGACCAGGATCACCGCGACAATAAAATAGCGGTTGTTACCCAACCCCGGGTCAAAGGCATAGGTAAGGCTCGCGGCCACATAGGAAAGAATCGAAGTGATTCCGAACAGGCTCTGAACCCATTGCAACCAGACCGCAGTAAATCCCCAGCGGGTACCGAAGGCCGCCTCGGCCCAATGAAAAATACCATTCTTCGGCCAGGCAGTCGCCAGTTCCGCCGATACCAGCGCAATGGGAATGAGAAAGGCAAACACCGTGACAAAATTGAAGAAAACCATTTCCAGACCGGCTGCGGCCATCATCGGCATATTGCGCAAGGTGAGAAAAAGTGCGGCGGTCATCAGCGTAAGGGCAATTACGCCAAGGTTGCTGCCTGCTACTGCTTTATTGGTCATGACATCAAGCCCTTGCAGATTTTTCGGGATGAAACCGCCAAGAATAGCGGAATAGCCTGAGCCGGACGGGAGCCAACATCTGGGATTGTCCTGCCGCAAGGCTGTCAACCACGCCGGTAGAGACTGGCTTAGCCTGATAATCAGGCTAAGCCAGACGGAGATATTTCAACTTGTCTACAGAGTTTGAGTACCTTTTTCCGCCGCGATCCGCCCCGCCAGAAGCGCTTGGATCTGGCGTTCCATTTCTCCCCGGTCCTGCTCGCTAAATTGCACCCCTATTCCCTGTTTGCGTGGGCTGGATGCACCCTTGGGCGTAATCCACACGACCTTTCCGGCCACACCTTTAGCCGCCGGGACTTCGGGCAATTTAACCAGCATGAAAACCTCATCACCTATCTTGTATTCGTCCGTAGTCGGGACAAATAACCCGCCTCCACGAATGAATGGCATGTAGGCCATATAGAGGTGAACGCGATCGCTGAGATTCACCTGGAGTATGCCTTGACGACTCATGACGCAGACGGCCTCCTATCGGGCAGAACGAAACGCCTGCATAGTTAACAGGATCAGACGCTCTCGTGCAAGTGCGGGGTTAAGCCCCTGGATTTCGGCGAGTAACCCGTGTGCTTCTTGCCAGGCACGAACGAGACGGCGCCCATCCGCTAGGTGGGAAGCCTGCGCAATTTGCCTGGTCCAGACGGAATCGGGCAGTGGTGCATGAACCCATGCCCGGGTTGCGACCCGGAGAAGCCAGGTGATCAACCCGATCAGTTGCTCCAGCGGCCACTCTGCGGCCTGACTGGCAAATTGCAGTGGATCACGCCGGCCATTAACGACCTGGATCAGCGAGTCCAGCAACGCCGAAACATCGTCGGGCAACGTCCGCGCGAGCGTCAGCGCCCCGAGCGGTGCGCCTCCCGCTAGGGTCAACCAAATAGACCAATCCGTCCGCTCCTGGCGTTGATTGAGCCAGCGTAAAGCCGATTCGGTCGACGGCGGGCTGACCCTGACCCGCTGGCAACGGCTGAGCACCGTTGCAGGCAAGCCTCCCGAGGCATTGCTGACAAGGATCAGAGTGACTCCCGGAGAAGGCTCCTCGAGTGTTTTAAGTAACGCGTTGGCCGCGGCGATACTGAGCCTCTCCGCGGGCGAAATGATTGCTATGCGGGCACCGCTACTGCCGGAAGAAAGTGCCAATCGGCGCGAAAGATCACGGATCGATTCTATCTTAATAGCCGAATTTTCCGCCTCGGGGCGTACCTGGAGCAGATCAGGATGGCTCCCGGCGCGTACCTGCATACAGGCAGGGCATTCTTCGCAGCTCTTCAGTCCTGAACCCGGATGCCGGCAGAACCGGATTTGGGCCACGGCGCAGGCGAGACGATGCCGGCCGAGACCCCGTGGGCCATACAATAACAACCCTGCAGGCAAACGCTGACTGGAAAGAATCTGCGCCAATCGGCTCCCGGAATCATGCAGCCATGGTAAGTCACTCAGCATGGATCGCCAGCCGCAATCAAGGCTTCGACCGGCGCGCGGCATTGGGCCTCGACAGCATCAATATCGGCGTTTGCGTCGATGCAGTGAATGCGTTCGGGCTCCGCCTCGGCCCGGGTGAGATAGGCATTGCGAACCCGCATGAAGAAAGTGGCGGCCTCCTGCTCGAACCGATCGCGGGTACCGCGCCCGCTGAGGCGGGCCAGGGCATTGGGCACCGGCAAATCTAACAAGAGCGTGAGATCGGGCCTGAGATCTGGTACCAACCAGGATTCGAGTTCGGCGATCCGGGATTTGGGCAGCCCCCTACCCCCCCCCTGATAGGCATAGCTCGCATCGACAAAACGGTCGCAAATCACCCAGTGCCCCGTCTCCAGGGCCGGCCGCAGAACCCGGGCCGCATGTGCCTGGCGCGCGGCAAAAATAAGCAGCAACTCGCATGGCGCCGGGATGGAACCTTGAGGCGCGCGTTTGAGAAGCCCGCGAATATCTTCGGCAATGGTTGTCCCCCCGGGCTCCCGGGTGACCAGTACCGGGATCCCGCGCGATTCGAGCCAGGCACCCAAACGTACCGCCTGAGTGGATTTTCCCACCCCCTCAATCCCTTCCAGGGTAATAAATCGACCTTTTTTAATGTAGTTTCGGGTATTCATCGTGCAGTTTATTTCCTTTGTTGAGCAAATATTTCCGAATCATCGCCTTCTGTTCGGCCAGAGTATCCGAAAACACATGCGTACCATCCCCCTTGGCAACAAAATAAAGGGATTTTCCCCCACCGGGATGTAGGGCGGCATAAATCGAGGCGAGACTTGGCATACAAATCGGCGTGGGCGGCAGGCCATAGTGCAGATAGGTGTTATAGGCGGTATCCCGGCGCAGATCGGCCCGGGTGATTACTCCATGATACAATTGCCCCAGTCCATAGATTACGGTGGGGTCGGCATCCAGGCGCATGCCATACTTCAGCCTACGGATGAAAACCCCGGAAATTTTTTTTCTCTCTGCGGGTATCGCGGTCTCCTTTTCAATAATCGACGCTAGAATCAATGCCTGATAAGGTGTTTTCAGCGGTAGATTTTCAGCCCGCCCGCGCCATTCTTTGTTTAGCCGGCGCTGCATTTTGACATAGGCCCGCCTCAGAACAGCAATATCGGGGGTTCCACGGGCAAAGGCGTACGTATCGGGAGCGAAAAGTCCTTCCGGATATTGCCCCGGATGACCGAGCCTGTCCATGATGGCCTGGTCACTCAGGCCCTTAAGGGTAGGACGAAAAACCGGGTTACGACTGAGCCGGGATACTATTTCGGCAAAGGTTGTACCCGGTACGATAACGAAATCGTGTAAAAGGACTTGCCCCCTGACCAACATGGACAGGAGTCCGGCAACGCTAAGCCCGGCCGGTATCCGGTACTCTCCCGCCTGTATGTGTCGCGCCCGCCCCTGCAACCTCGCTAATAAAATCAGATCCCAGGCATGATGCAGAACCCCGAGCGTATGCAACCTCCGGGCAAGGGAATCTACGGTTTCTCCCCGCGTTACGGTAAAAGTCAGTCCGGCAACCGGAAGAGGCGCCCGCAAAATCCGCCAGGACGTATAGCCTGTATAGGCTCCGACGGCCACGATAACGACCACCAGAAGCCACGCCAGGCTATGGGGGCGAACCGAAGATCGGGTGGACTTGGGCCGCTCGTAACTCATGGCTGGTCCGGTACGTTAAGGTGCTGCGCCCGGGCGATACGGTATCGTCAGAAGTGGCAGCCGAAAATCAAGGTACCGTTCGTCCCGCCAAATCCAAAAGAATTAGATACAACGTACTGTAGATTCCGGATTTTGCGGGCCTGATGCGGCACATAATCGAGATCGCAATCGACATCGGGATGATCCAGGTTAATCGTCGGCGGTACGACCTGGTCACGCAAAGCGAGAATACTGAACAGCGCCTCAATACCGCCTGCCGCACCCAGCAGGTGACCGGTCATCGACTTGGTAGAGGAACAGGGTATACTGAATGCCGCTGTGCCGAAAACTTTCTTGATGGCGATAGTCTCGGCCGTATCACCCAACTTCGTCGAGGTGGCATGGGCATTAATATATCCCACCTGCTCCGGACGGATTCCCGCATCATCCAATGCATGACTCATGGCCCGGGCAGCACCTTCTCCACTCTTGGGCGGAGCGGTCATGTGATAGGCATCCCCACTCATACCGAAACCGGCCACCTCCGCATAAATCTCGGCGCCCCGCCGTCGGGCATGTTCATATTCCTCTAGAGTCAATACGGCCGCACCATCGGCCAATACAAACCCATCACGTTCCCGATCCCAGGGACGACTGGCCGCGGTCGGCTCAGCGTTGCGTTGTGATAGCGTTCGGGCCGCGCAAAACCCACCCAATCCGGTGGGCGTACAAGAACTCTCCGCACCTCCGGCCAACATGACATCGGCCTCACCCCACCCGATCAGCCGGGCAGCCATACCGAGTGCGTGGGCGGAGGTGGTGCAGGCGGTTACCACGGCCAGGTTGGGGCCCTGGAGTCCGAGGCGGATCGACAGGTGCCCCGAGATCATGTTAATGATACTGCCGGGAACAACAAAGGGGGACATTCGACCTGATCCGCCGGTTTTCAGGTAGGCGCTGTAACCGGACTCGATCATGCCGAGCCCCCCGATCCCCGATCCAACCAGCACCCCGAACCGATCCGGATTCTCACGATCCATATCGAGGCCGGAGTCGGCAAAGGCATCAAGACCGGCGGCAAGCCCATATTGGATGAACCGATCCATCTTACGCGCATCCTTCGGGCCCAGGTAACGAGCGGAATCGAAGTTTTTCACCCGCCCGGCGAAACGGGTTGTAAAGCCCGAGACGTCCATGTGGTCTATAGTGGCGATCCCACTTTTGCCGGCCAAGACATTCTGCCAAGCCTCATCCACGGAATTACCTACAGGCGAAATAACACCCAGGCCAGTGACTACAACTCTGCGCAGGCTCTTCATGGGAGCTATTTATATTGCCATGGAATTGTCTATTTCCGCCGCAATCATTCCTTGGGGCCGTGTTTCGTAATATAGTCAACGGCCTGCTGAACGGTGGTGATTTTTTCGGCATCCTCGTCCGGAATCTCACACTCGAATTCTTCCTCGAGAGCCATCACAAGCTCGACGGTATCGAGAGAATCCGCACCGAGATCATCCACGAAGGATGCTTCCGGCTTTACGTCTTCTTCCTTTACCCCAAGCTGTTCAATCACGATCTTTTTAACCCGATCTTCAATACTGCTCATTTCGGTTGATTCCTCTTGCATGGAAAAACAATCGACCGCCGCGGCTCGCCGATCAATATCCTATTGTAGAGAAAATTGGCCTCTCATGCCACCGGTTCTTCAGGATGCGCTATACAGGCCACCATTGACATGCAGCGTCTGGCCCGTCACATAGGCGGCGGCGTCCGAAGCCAAATAGGCCACCGCGGCAGCAACATCCTCGGGTTTTCCCAGGCGGGCGGCGGGAATCCGGCTTGCCAGCGCTTCACGCTGAGCCGCCGGTAAATCGCGGGTCATGTCGGTTTCAATAAAGCCCGGTGCTACCGTATTAACAGTAATGCCGCGAGCGGCCACCTCGCGCGCCAAGGCTCGCGAGAATCCCTCGAGTCCGGCCTTGGCGGCACAGTAGTTGACTTGCCCCGGATTGCCCATGGCGGCGACAACCGAACCGATATTGACGATGCGACCCCAGCGAGCCTTGAGCATGTGGCGCAGACATAAACGGGTGAGATGAAAAATACCCCCCAGATTGGTGTCCAAAACGATCTGCCAATCCGAATCCTTCATCCTCATAGTCAGATTATCACGGGTGATACCGGCATTGTTAACTAGAATATCCGGCATCTTCTCGGCAAGCGATTTGACGAATTGTTCGACCGTAGCAGGGTTGGAGATATCCAACACCCGGCCCTGACCCGGATGATGGGCCGTGGAAAGTATTCGGGTGATTTGCTCCGCACCATCGGCCGTAGTCGCCGTTCCGATCACCTCGGCCCCTTCGGCTGCCAACATGAACGCGATACCGGCGCCAATGCCACGCGAGGCACCGGTGACCCAGGCGATTTTATCATTCAGCATCTCAACCTCCAGCGGGCTATAAAAAGTAATCGGAATAAGATCTTAGCGCAAGGACGCCCGGGCCTTGTCAAAATGGTGCACATCGTCGGTTGGGAACACGGCCAAGGTGCGGTCGCAGCGTTTAACCAACCCGGAGAGCACTTTCCCCGGCCCCATTTCCACCACCGCCTCGACGTTATATCGGTTTTTCAGTGCGGTGATGGTTTCAACCCAGCGCACTGGGCGGATAATTTGCCGCACCAGTGCATCCCGGATTAGTTCCGGCGTATCACAGACGGCTATATCGACATTATTTACCACCGGAATACGAGGCTTGCAAAACTCGACCCCGGCAAGGGCATCAGCCAGTTTTTCCGCTGCCGGGCGCATCAGGGTGCAGTGCGACGGCACGCTTACGGCCAAGGGGATGACGCGCCTCGCACCCTGCTCGCGCGCCAGATCACCGACTTTCTCAACGGCCCGACGCTCCCCAGAAATAACGACCTGTCCCGGCGCATTGAGATTGGCCGGGGCGACCAGTCCCTCTGTGCCAGCCGTTATGCACACTGCGGCGACCCGCTCGGGCTCCAAGCCCAGAATCGCCGCCATGGCTCCGGTACCGGCGGGAACCGCCGCTTGCATGAGTCGTCCGCGCAGATGTACCAGGCGCAACCCGGCGGCAAAATCCAGCGTTCCAGAGGCGACGAGCGCCGTATATTCACCCAAACTGTGGCCGGCAAGCACAGCGGGTTGCCCTCCCCCGGCACTATTCCAAGCGCGCCAGAGCGCAACCCCTGCGGCAAGTAACGCAGGCTGGGTATTTTGAGTGCGATCAAGCGCTTCCACGGGACCCGACTGGATAATCGCACCCAGGTTATACCCCAAGATTTCAGAAGCTTCAGCATAGGTGTCGGAGATCACCGGATAGCTTATAGCTAACTCGGCCAACATACCTACGGATTGGGCGCCTTGGCCGGGGAATACAGCAGCAAACCGCATGCAAAATCTACCGGGAAAATTATAATTATAGGGACTTAGGGATTAATAGTTCCAAAAAGCGGGAGTGAACCCGGGGAAATACCCAAAAAGCCAGTGCCAACATGACCCCGGTAATGGCACCGATCAAGTGCGCGCTGGTCACAATGGGCTCATGCAGGATATCGCTCGATGAAGGCAAGGGGCCGACGGCTTGCTCCCAACCCAGTTTCATGGCGAGCAGTGCCAGAAGAGCTCCACCCTCCCAACGCCGCCGGGTAAATAAGAGCAGTGCGCCCGCGGCCCAATAGGTATGGGCGACACCGGAAATACCGACATACCAGATAACATGAGGCCAAGCCCACCACAGCCCGAGACCGACCCCCCAGGCGCCGGCAAGCGTGGCCAAGATCCAACGCCAACCCGAGAGCACGTCACCGACCAGTATCCAGAGCAGTGTAATGCCGCCTAGATCGAGCCCCACATGCCACCAGCCGAGATGAACAAAATTGCCGGTGAACAGTCGCCACCACTGGCCGGCCACAATCTCGGGGCGCGCGTAACGCAGCATCAAGCGTAGCGGATCGGCACCAAATTCCAGCGATACAATTACGGTAATCAGCAAGATGAGTGGCCAGGAGCCCCATAGTGTGCGGCTCATGCGGCGAAACCGGGATTGAAATAAATCGATCATGGCGTATTATCTGCTTCGATTTATCTACTATGACAGATTCGGCGTAAACTGAATCCGTTTAAATTTGAGCTTTATGAGGTCTCGGTTTTATGAGGAACAGGTGTATACAGGACAAACCTACCCGTAATGGGGGATTTACCTTGATTGAAATCATGATTGTCGTGGTTATTTTGGCTATTTTAGCGGCCATCGTGGTTCCCCGCGTCATGAATGCGCCGGAGCGTGCCCGTGTTACCCGCGCCAAGACCGATATCCAATCGATCGTCTCGGCACTTCAAATGTACAAGCTGGACAATTTCATCTATCCCACTACCCAGCAAGGACTACAGGCATTGGTCGCCAAGCCGGATACGTCGCCAATTCCGCCCAATTGGCATCAATACTTGTCTAAGATCCCGCGCGATCCCTGGGGGCACCCTTATAAGTATCTCTATCCGGGAACACATGGTGAATCCTTTGATGTGTGGACCGATGGTCCCGCGGACAACGCCAGCGGCGGCATAAATAACCCTCATGTTATCGGCAATTGGACTATCGGCGGGACGGGTAGCAGCAATAATGGCAATGGCAATAGTTGATCCCGCAACACATAGGCGTAGAGCACCCGGCTTTACCCTGATCGAGATTCTTGCCGTACTGGTCATCATCGGTATTATTACCGCCGTGGTGGTACTATCCATCAATACGCTGGGAGGGCGTTCCGATGCAGGCCAGGCTGCCGAGCGACTCGCCGGGCTGATCCAGCTTGCCGGGGAAAATGCCCGTATGGAAAACATCCAGTATGGTCTCAGGTTATCATCGCATCAATATGAATTCATGAAATTTAATGGTAAATACTGGACCTGGGTTACTAACGATCCCGTCTTAGGTCGGCACCATCTTCCGCAGCGGATGACATTATCGGTTTCCACTTCAAAAACACTTCGGATTCCCCTGCCTGGAACCGCATCCACCGAGTCCGGTACTACCGCCAAAGGCCCGACCGCAAGTGCCGCCATAGGCTCGTCCGGCACCGCCGTCACCCCACAAATCGCAATTCTGTCCACCGGTACCACGACACCGTTTACGATCCGGTTGCGTGTTGCCAACGGGAGGGTTTTTATAATTCAAGGCAACGGTAACGGTGAGGTCCACGTACAACCTCCGGGAGAACATGCCCCATCCTCTGCTTCGGGTTAAACCGGCTTTCACACTGATCGAGGTCCTGGTCGCCCTGGTGGTGATTGCGATCGGTTTGCTTGCGGTACTCTCGGTGGCCGCGCGCAGCGTCCGGGTGGGTGAATATCTGCAGGATCGCGTATTTGGCTCGTGGGTGGCACAAAATGAGATCACTCGGCTCCGTTTGACACCGAAATGGCCCGCGGTTGGAGAATCCAATGGGGAGGTTCTATTCGCCAGCCGGAAATGGAACTGGCAAGCAAAGATCGAGGGTACACCGGATCCCGATCTACGCCGGGTCACGGTTAGCATCGCGCTTGCCGCCAATCCCAAGCAGACGGTGACCCGACTGATCGGATTCATCGCTCGTCCCAATGTTCAACCGGTGAAATTGCCCACACCGGCCACCGTTGGCCGGCCACAGCCGGGGCCGAGCTGATGCATGCCACCCGCCGGGGGTTCACCCTGATCGAAATTTTAGTGGCCGTTGTGGTACTTGCCATCCTCGCCCTGGCCGCCTATGGCGGACTGGATGCGCTCATATCGACCCGCGAACAAACCAAGGCCCAGAGTGAACGGTTTCACCGCCTTGAACTGGCCATGGTAATACTCGGCCGCGACCTTGACCAGGCGATCTCCCGCCCGATCCGCCAAGTTTCCGGTGAGCTGGTACCGGCGATGAAAGGCGGGCAAAACAGTATTCCATTACTGGAGTTCACCCGGGCCGGTTGGCCAAACCCGCTACAAACCCCCCGTAGCAGCCTGGTTCGGATCGACTATCGGCTTAGCGGCGGGAAGTTGATCCGCAATTATTGGCCGGTGCTGGACCGGGTCGTTGATTCACCCCCCGCACGGCAAGTGTTGCTCACCGGTGTAACCGGGGTCAAATTGCGATTTCTGGATGAATTTAATCACTGGCATCGGTACTGGCCCCCGCTCAACGCCGAACCGGGACAATACCTTCGTCGCGATCCGGTAGCCATCGAGATTACGCTGAAAACTCAGCGTTGGGGAACGCTACGGCGCCTGGTCGAGATCGCCCCGTGATTCGCCAGCCCCACCAACGCGGCGTAGCCCTGATTATCGCGATGATCATCCTGGCACTGGGAGCCAGCATCACCGCCGCCATGCTCTGGCAAAGGGGATTGGCGCTGGATCGGGTAAAGCTCATTTTATATCAGCAGCAGGCCTACCAATATGACCTGGGAGCCGAAGCCTGGATTGAGCGGATTCTCTTTCGCGGCAGAGACAAACCGGATATCCTCAATTCACCTTGGGCCCAACATTTACCCCCATTACCGGTAACCGGAGGCGTCTTGCAGGGTTCGGTCGTGGACCTGCAAGGTCGATTCAACCTGAATAACCTCCGCGGGCACAATGGCAAAATTGATCCCGAGGCGCTAGCGGTGCTCAAGCGATTGTTTACCGTGCTTGGTATTAATCCCGATATCGCCCATGCCATCGCCGACTGGGAGGATACAAGCGCCGGCTCCGGCGCACCCGATGGGACCGAATCCAGCTACTATGCCACTTTGAATCCTCCCTACGCACCCGCTAATGGCCCATTTGTTTCAATCACGACTCTGCGGTTGGTTAAAGGCATCACACCCGCTGTTTATACACGGCTGGCTCCTTATGTAAGCGCTCTGCCCATTCCCACGCCCGTCAACATCAATACCGCAAGTGCGCCGGTTATCGCCGCGGTTGTACCGGGGCTAAGCCTGAACCGGGCCGAGGCAATCGTGCGCCGGCGCGGCAAGAACGGCTTTTCCTCGATCGGTCGTTTCCAGGAACTGACACAACGCAAGATCGCCTGGCCGCTGGCACTTAGAAGCCAATTTTTTTTGCTGCGGGTAACAACCACTATTGGCGACACCCAGCTTAGCATGTACAGTATTATTTATCGCAATACTCAGGGCATGACCCAGTCGATTGCCCGAAGCTTTACGCCGATCTGATGGAACAGTTGATTTTTACCTGGGATACACGGTCGAACCAAGTCGATTGGTTGATTCTGGATCGCAACGGCAATCGTTCGGGGGCAGTAATCCGTGCTGGCACACTGGAAGATCTGCTCGTGCAGGCCAATGGCAAGCAGACACTGTGGCTACTGCCCGGAGAAAAGGTGCGGACCCTAACGGCCGCACTGCCCATCCGCAACCGGGAAAAACTCCTTCGAGCTTTGCCCTATGCGCTGGAGGAACAGTTTGTAGCCGATCCCGAACGTCTGTTCTATGCCCTGGGCGCCGCCGGAAAAGAAGGTAAGACCGAGGTGGCGGTGGTGGATTGCGATTGGCTCGATGCCAGCCTGGCACAACTGCAAGAACATACCCTGATGGCCGACTTGCTCACTCCCGATTATCTAGCCCTGCCCTGGAAAGAAAACACCTGGAGTCTCTTGGCCGAGCGCGGGAAATTATATGTTCGCACCGGAAAAACGTTGGGCTTCACCCTAGAGGCGGAAGTTGGCTGGCGGGTATTACGCCGTCAACTCGATCTTGCGGATGCCGGCAACCATGCTCCGAGCGCACTACGGCTATGGTCCAGCGAGGAAAAAATCGATTTGCACTTCGATGAGGCCAGGCTCGAACGTCAACCCGAACCCGCGGCAGAAGGTTTGCTGGGCCTGGTTCCATTGGGGCTATCGAGCGGAATCCCGCTAAACCTGCGCCAGGAGCGCCTGCGACTAACACGCGACTGGAAATCCCTGTCCCGTCCATGGCGGCCCGCCCTGGGGGCGGCAGCCATGGTCGTGATATTGGCGTTAAGCGGATTAATGATCAACTGGATACAACTGAGCCACTTCTCCGCCCTGCAGCATCAAGCCATATTGACCCGCTTTCATCAACTGCTGCCGGGGCAACCCTTGGTCGCCGTTCGGGTTCAAGTTGCACAACGGCTGCGACAACTTGAATCGGAAGGCGGGCGCAACGGATTTCTGGAATTGCTGGTGGCGTTGGCATCTGCCCACAGTGATGATTTAGTTATTCAATCAATGACCTACCAGGCCAAACAACTGGATCTTGAAGTACAAGCCCGCCGTATGAGCGAATTTGAACGCCTGCGTAAACGCCTAGAGCAAGGCGGTACCGTGCGAGCCCGAATCCGTTCGGCCAACCAAAGCAAAAGCGGAATCGTTGCCCGGATCAGCATAACGCCTGAGGGCACATCATGATGCGCCTACCCGAGCCGTGGCGGCGCTGGTATGCGGAGTTGTCCCGACGCGATCAGAGGTTGGCAATCGGTGGTGCCGGGCTGGTACTCGGGTTGATTTTGTATCTGGCCCTGATTCAACCACTGTACTCCGCCTACCTGCACCTGACGCAGCGCGTCCAGGAACAACGAACGACATTGCAGTGGCTGAATCGAAATACGGCCCGGATACGGGCACTCGAAGGAAACGAGTCGAAAGCAACATCCCGCCTCGGCGGCTCAACCTCGGTGTTCAGTATCGTTTCGGCTTCCGTACAAGAATCCCCGATTGCTTCGGCCGTGCAACAGTTGCAGCAGGCGGGTGACGGGACAATTCAACTAACCCTCCAGGGCACATCGTTCGATCAATTGGTGCGATGGTTGGCCGAACTGGCGCAGAAAAAAGGAATCGTGGTCGTGAATGCCAATATCGAACGTACCAGTGTATCCGGCCGCATCAATGCCACCCTGAGTCTAAAGGCCTCCCGGTGATTTGGCGCGGCACCCTGTCGATTGCCGTATTTATAATCAGTTATGGCGTATTCCTGGTTAGTGGTATCCCGGCTTCCTGGGCCCTGGCAAAAGTCGAAGCACGGCTGCAACCGCATGCCAAGGTGGATATGGTGGATATTCGCGGGAGCGTTTGGGATGGCTCCGGGATCTTGGCCCTTCGGGAAATTCCGCTAGGCAGACTTAACTGGCATCTCAGCCCCTGGAGATTAGTTACAGGCCGAATTCATGCTCGCCTGGATCTGCGCGGGAAACATCTTGCCGTACAAGGGCAACTCAATGTCGGCAGCAGCGAAATCGAACTGAAAAACGTAACCGGTCGAGCCTCACTGCCCCTGCTCGCCCGCGTCATGGAGATGTCGCCAAGCATGACTGGCACGGTACGTTTACGGTTGCAAGAGGCACAATTAAATCGTAACCACCTTTTAACCTCCGCCAGAGGCCGCCTTGAAGTATCACGTGCCCGCCTTCCCCGGGCGGGTATCAACTTGGGTACGATTACCCTGCTCCTCACACCTTCAAAACATGGAGTTACCGGAAAAATAGGTAATTCCGGGGGTAATCTAGCCCTGCGGGGAGAGATCTTCTTGTTTCAGAACGGCCGCTACACCTTCCGGATCTACCTGAAGCCCAGCCCCGGTCCCGGGCAAACGCGTCTTACCGGCAGCTTGAATGCCCTGTTAGGAATACCCGGCCCCTCGGGTTGGTATCGCTACAGCGGCAACGGTAGACCGGGATAACCGATCCGTTCCCATCCGGTTTTTAGCCACGCGAATTTTCGGTGCCGACCTGATGGTTGATTTCGATCCCTACCTGGTTATCACCTGCGCCGAGACGCAGACGCTTTTTCCCATACCAATCACCCGGTTGAGGCAGGGCTTCTCCCGTTTGGGAGATGCGTGCGACAACCTCGATCTCCCGCCCCATCGCCGAAGCAAGCCTCCTGCCCATCAGAACATTGCCGACACCAAGTATCACCTTGACGGGAAATGTACCAGCCCGCAGGCGTTTGACCATAAGCGGTGGACCGCCATTGGGAAAACGAGCGTAAACGTATAACCGTTCTCCCACTTTAATACGTTCCCGCAACCGGGAAGAAAGATTGATGGTAATCGCGATTCGTGGAGTGTTGGCGGCCGCCTTGGGATTCCCTCCCTCTACCGTTACACCCAACGCAGCAAGTCGAGTTTGAATCAATTGTTGCATGGCAGGGGGCAGCGGTTGGGCCAGAAGACGTTTCCAAAGTGCGATTCCCCGGCGGCGTTCACCACCGGAAAAAGCCAAGGCGCCACTATAAAAGAGCCCCCGTACATTATTGGGATCCGCCTTGAGTACCTCGGCGAAGATCGCCCGTTCCCGATCTGTGGGATGCCCTGGATTGGCTAGCATCAGGGCGCCGCCCCAGGCCGCCAGCAGATCCGGGTTAACCTGTTTCTCCAGTTTTACCGCATGCTCGTAGGCATCCGCGGCCCGGGCATAGTGGGTAAAAGCGCTTTCGGCCTCTCCCAGCGTGATCCATGCCTGGCGATTGTCCGGATGCTCGCGCAGATACGCTTTCAGCGCGATCATCCGGTTTTGGGCTTCATGTATCACGGCAGTTCGATTTCCCTGAATCGCCGCCCTCCAATCTCCTAATCGCCAATAAAGCACCCCGGAGACCAAGGGAATCATCAGTAGCAAAATCAAAGGCCAGATACGTCGCCGTGGAGAAGCTGAACGGCGAAAATCATTCTCCCCGGCGTCGGCCTCGATGTCGTGTGCCGCGGCATCGAGCTCCTCGCGGGCAAGCAGACCGGCGGCAACATCGAGATTCAGCTCCTCGGTTAATCGCGCCCGCAGGGGCTCGGGATCCCGCCTTTGGGGGACACGCCACAAGGCCCAACCCAGCAGAGCGAGTACCAACGCCAGCAGCAGTCCGGTGGCAAGTAGAAACGCCATCAGTGTGTATGGGTCCGGCCGCCGCGGGCAGGCAAGGCCCGGCGACGACGGTGGACGGTGACACCCAGGATCAGGACGGCAATCAACAACAGGATCAAGGGTCCGAACCAGAGTAACAGGGTACTCCGCTGAAGTGGCGGCTTAAAGACTGCAAACAGGCCATAGCGCGCAATCATGAATTGCTTGATCTGCTGGTTGCTTTCTCCAGCCAGAAGCTTCCGGCGGATGACGGCACGTATGTCAGCCGACACCCGACTATTGGAAACCGCGACCGACTCGTTTTGGCACACCGGGCAACGTAATTCCTGGGTCAGGCGCTGATAGCGGGCTTCCAGTTTCGGGGGCAGAACACTGGGGCCCGACCAAGAGGGAGCGGCGGCAAATGCCGGCGCACCGAGTGCAGCGAGAATCAGCAACAAGGCAACCGATCCCCGTGATTTCATTTTTCTTTCTCCAGCTTGTGCACCAGAGGTAATACCCGAGTTTTTGCCATCTCCAAGGTAATAATACCGGTAAATTTGCGTACAATGATCCCGTTACGATCAATAACAAACGTCTCCGGAACTCCCCAGATACCCCAATTCAGTGCCTGCTCCCCCCGGGGATCAAAAGCAATCGCACGATACGGGTTGCCGTAGCGTTTCAACCAGGCCTTGGCGGCGGAACGGGTATCGGAGTAATCCAGCCCGTAAATGGCAACCCCGTTCCGGTGCAAATAATCGAGCACGGGGGCTTCTTCCGTACATGCCACGCACCAACTGGCAAAGACATTGACCAAGACAACCCGACCGCGGATATCGGCATTACTTATCCTTTGATCCGGGTGGTACAGGCTCGGCAGGGAAAACGCCGGAGCGGGTTTTCCTACCAGGGGAGAAGGAATAAACCGGGGATTACGTCCCAATCCACCAAAAAGCGCCCAGATCAGAACCGCGAATAAGGCAAGCGGAATCAAGCCCCACAACCACCACCGAAAGCGCTTCATCCCGTTGTCCCCACGACGACACCCTGCCCCAGGCGAACTTCCCGCCGCCGCCGGTAGCGCGGATCGGTCAACGCCAACAGCCCCCCCAAAGCAATGAGACCGCCGCCGTACCAGATGAAGCGTACAAACGGCCGAACCTGCAGCCGTAAGCTCCAGGCTCCGCCCCCGGTGGCCCGACCCATGGCGACGTACAGGTCGCGGGTCGGCTTCCAACTGATTGCCGACTCGCTGCTCGGCAGGCCACCCTTGTAAACCCGAGATTCCGGGCGAAGCGTGGCGACTACCCGTTCCTCGTGACTAATGCGAATGATGCCTTGTTCCCCCATGTAATTCGGTCCCCGAACGGCACGTTCTCCCAGCATTGAAAAGCGATATCCGCCAACGCTTGCGGTTTGTCCGGGTTTGAGGCTGACATCCAGAAAACTCGACATGGTTGAAGACAAGGTAACGCCTAGAATCAAAATACCGGCACCGAAATGCGCCAGCCCCATTCCCCAGGCACCTCGGGAAAATCTCCCCCACTGCCCGGCGGGGGCACGCAAGGCCCGGCGTAAGGGTTCGTTAACGGCACTGAAAATAACCCAGGCACTCAGCGTAACCCCGGCCAGGGCCACCGGCGGCACGCCCCTCCAGGCAACTACGGCAAGCACAATGCCCAGGATCAGAGACAGGCCAAGCGGTATCCGGATCCGCCGCCAGGCTTCACGCCCATCGCCACGTCTCCAGCGAATCGCCGGTCCGATACCAACCAGAAGGAATAATGGCACCATCAGCGGGATAAAAACCCGGTTGAAATAGGGTGGGCCGACGGAGATCCGCCCGAGCCCGAGAACATCATAGAACAGCGGGAAGATAGTTCCGAGCAGTACGGCCGCGCAAGCCACTACCAAAATCGAATTCATAGTTAGGATTGCCGTCTCGCGAGAAAATAGCGAGAAACCACCCCCACCGGCAAGCCGTGGAGCCCGCCAGGCATACAAGGCAAGACCCGCGCCTACGGCGATGGCGAGAATCGCCAGTACATAGATTCCCCGGCGGGGGTCAACCGCAAAGGCATGTGCCGAAACCAGCACCCCCGATCTGACCAGAAAGGTTCCCAGCAGAGACAAAGAGAAACCCAGCAACGCAAGTAATGCCGTCCAGCCTTTAAAGGCCCCACGTTTTTCGGTAACGATCAGGGAATGAATCAGCGCGGTGGCGACCAGCCAGGGCATAAACGATGCATTTTCGACCGGATCCCAAAACCACCATCCCCCCCAGCCGAGTTCGAAATAAGCCCAAAAACTGCCTACCGTGATGCCAACGGTGAGAAACATCCAGGCCACCAGCACCCAGGGCCGGGTCCACCGCGCCCAGGCGGTGTCCATGCGCCCACCAATCAAGGCGGCCGCGGAAAAGGCAAAGGCAACCGATAGTCCGACATAGCCCATGTACAGCATCGGCGGATGGGCCGCCAGGAAGGGACTCTGGAGAATCGGATTGAGATCGGCGCCACTCTGGGGCGGCGGCAGCACCCGCGTGAAAGGATTTGCCAGCCAGGCGCTATAGACCAGAAAGCCCAGGCCGATCATTCCCATCACGCCAAGGACTCGAGCCGAAAAGTCGGCGGGCAACCGCCGGCTGAAAAAAGCTACGGCAGCCCCCCAGACACTAATCATCAGTATCCACAACAGCATCGAACCAGAGTGTGCACCCCATACCCCAGTAAACTTGTAAATCAACGGGATCGCGGCATTCGAATTTTCCACCACGTAGCGCACGGTCAGGTCGGTGGTCACAAATGACCAGGTCAGGCAGGCGAAGGCAATCGCCGTCACCAGAAACAGGGCATAGGCGCTGGGGCGAACCAACGCGATCAGGTGTGGATTTCTGCGCCATGGACCCACGATACCGCTGAAAGCCATTACGCCCGCCAGCACCAGGGCGAGAAGAAGGGAAAATTGACCGAGTTCAGGCGCCACCGCGGACTCCTCCTCGATTCATTCCCCCGGGGCGGGTATAGTCCGTACCGTGTTTTTTGTTATATATCTTGAGTGGCATATACTTGGCGTCATGCTTGGCCAATACCTTATTGGCGACAAACATCCCGCCGGAGTCGAGATGCCCACTGGCGATCACCCCCTGGCCCGGCCGGAACAATGCCGGCAGCACGCCGGTAAACACGACCGGGATAGTGCGGTGATTGTCGGTAATCACGAACCGAACCGTAAGCGTCCCCGACTCCCGCTTGACGGAACCTTTCTCGACCAATCCCCCGAGGCGAAATACCCGTCCGTCCGGGATATGTTTGGCGAAAACCTTGGATGGAGTGTAATAGTAAAGAATATCACCGCTGAAGGCCCTGAGCGCGAAGGCCGCACCGATCGCAGTACCGGCAAGGATACCGACCACCAACAGCAGGCGTTGCCGCCTGGGAGTCATTGTTCACCTCCTCCTACAGGATAATTCCGGACCCGGAACAGGATGCGCCGCAAGCCATTACACGAACTCCAGGCACTCGCCACGAGAACAATCAATACCACCCCATAGGCGGACCATACATACCGAGCATACCCGCCCATGGTAATGAACTCATGCCAGCTTCGCATTTTTTGCTCCGGTAATTGTCAGGGTTCGAACCCAGCTTGCCCGCCGCTCGCGCCGCAGAATTTCCGTGCGTAAACGGATACTGAGCAACCAGCAAAAATACAACGTAAACGCCACGATCATGACCAGTAGCGGCCACAGCATGGCCGGGGAGATCGATGAATTCGTGAATGAGAGGCTTGCACCCTGGTGCAGGCTTGTCCACCAGTATACGGAATAATGGATGATTGGAATATCCACCGCCGCTATAATGGCAAAAATCGCCCCCGCCCGGTCACCGCTGCGCTGGTTGGGAAAGGCATTGATAACGGCAATATAGCCGAAATACAGGAACAACAATACCAGCTCCGAGGTAAGGCGCGGCCCCCAGGCCCAATAGGTACCCCACATCGGTTTACCCCAAAGCGAGCCGGTAATCAGGGTGATGAACGTAAAGGCGGCCCCGAGCGGGGCGGCGGCGACGGCGACGGCATGAGCCATACGCAACCGCCAGATCAGCCCGATCGCACCGGCCACCGCCATCAACACAAATACTGCGAGTGACAGGATCGCACTCGGTACATGGACATAGATGATGCGAAAACCATCCCCTTGCTGATAGTCGGGAGGCGCGAGGATCAAACCGCCGACCAACCCGAGCGCGAGCAGCAGAAACGCAGTCCACTTGAACCACGGTGTACTTCGCCCGGCAACCCGATACAGCAGCGGAGGCGAGCCTAATTTATGTAGCCAGGTAAACATGTTGTTTATGAACCCTCCCGTGGTGATGGAGTTCCCTTGAAATATATATATTTAGTTTTCATGACTGATCCTGAGTGCCAGTGCAGCCGCGGGAGGCAGCAAACTAACGGCAAGAATCAGCATCGCGCCCAAGGCGCTGAATGCCTGGGTATTAATCTCGCCGGGAGTAGACGAGGAGGCGCTGTGGGCACCGAAAATCAACACCGGCACCGCAAGCGGCAAAATCAACACTGGAGCCAGCACCGCGGCCTGGCGCAGCGTCAGTGTCAACGCCGCCACCAGGGTGGCCAACAGAGTAAGAATCGGGGTGCCGAGCAGCAGGCCGAGCATCATCACGACGATGCCGGAAGAAGGCACATAGAGCATTCCCGCCACCAACCCGGCACCTACCACCACCGGCAGACCGGTGACCAGCCAGTGACCGCTGGCCTTGGCCAACACCACCAGCGTCAGCGGGCGGGGCGTCAGCAGTAATTGTTCCAGTGTGCCATCTTCATAATCGGCCCGAAACAACCCCTGCATACCGAGCATACCGGCCAAAAATGCGACGACCCAGATAATTCCCGGGGCCATCGGCCGTAACAGCTCGGGAGAACGGCTCAGACCCAAGGGAAACAGCATGACGGTCACCAGGAAAAATATGACCGGCACTCCCGATTCCCCGGGTCGCCGCCAGGCGATAAGAAGTTCCCGGCGCAATAACTCAATGAACATGGAATGAATTCGCCGGCAATTCTACGGGGAGCACGCATTGTGAATCCAGTACTAACGGCTGGTGGGTGGCGAGCACAACGCTGCCGCCCGAGGCAATTTGCTCCGCCACCAGATCACCGACCAGGCTCACACCCCGGCGATCGAGATTGACCAGCGGCTCGTCCAGTAACCACAGGCGCGGCCGGCCCAGCAACAACCGCGCCAGTGCGGTGCGTCGACGTTGCCCCGCCGAGAGATCGGCACATTGGCGCTCGGCCAGGTGGGCGATTCCAACCCGTTCCAGCGATCTGTCGATCGCCGCCTCTCCGACCCGTTCCAGTAGGCGGGCGGCCAGGCGCAAATTCTCCCGCGGCGTCAACTCCAGCTTGATCCCATCGCGATGCGCGAGGTATCGCAACTCGGCACGCGCCTCCAGGCTGCGTGCCGGGTGCCCGGCGAGGCGCAGGCTTCCGGACTCAAGTGGGGCGAGGCCGGCCAGAACCCGGATCAGGCTCGTCTTGCCGGCGCCATTGTCACCACGCAAATGCAGCACCCGCCCATGCGGCAGCCGCAGACTCAAATCGATGCACACGCAGTAATCTCCGCGCCAGACTTCAATCTCGCGCAACTCCAGGCATGGTGCCGTCTCGCGAGCCGTCGCCATGGATCTTGCCAAGTCGGTTTCGGCCTGTGGCAGGGCTGGCTTCATACTTACTCGAATTAATTTGAGCGCCCATTATAAACGGGAGATAAAATCCGGGGAAGGAAACCGCAAGGAGATTGCATACGAAATAAAAATGGCAGTTTCTTGATCTAGATCAACTGGCACTCGACTTATTGAGATTATCATATAGCAGTTATTTATCCACGGAGTGTCCAAAATGAATCTTCACCTCATCAGGAAAGCGGCATGGGGAGCCGGGTTGGGCTTTCTTGGGCTGGGGCTGGCGGCCCAAAGCGCGCTCGCCGTACCGAGTTATTCCCGCCAGACAGCACTGCCCTGCGAGACCTGCCACACTGTTGCGCCGCAGCTAACGCCTTTTGGCCGTTACTTCAAGATCAACGGCTATGTGCTGAGTGTGAAATCCTTCAACCCCTCGTCACCGCCGAAAACCCCGCAGGAGAGTCTGAGCCGATTCCCGCCCCTTTCGGCAGCAGTCATGCTATCGAACACTTCCCTGCAGCAAGCCGTACCGGGAACCCAGAATAATACGGTAGCCTTTCCAGGGGCTCTCGCCCTGTATTATGCCGGGCGCATTGCCAATCACATCGGCTCTTTCCTGCAGGTTACCTATGACCCGCAAGCCGATCATTTTTCCATGGACATGACGGACCTGCGTTACGCCCGCCATGCCACGGTAGCCGGACATCCGGTGGTTTGGGGTATTGATGTCAACAATCAACCCACTTTCGCGGATGTCTGGAATGGCACGCCTTCGGAAGGTTTCCCCTACGTGGCATCGCCGAGCGCACCGGCCCCATCGGCTACACCCATGATTATCCAGTTGATGCAACAGGTGGCGGGCATCGGGGCCTATGCGTGGTTTAATAACAGCATTTATGCCAATGTCAGTGTTTACCGCTCCGCTCAAATCGGCCAATCTCAGCCATATTCGGCAGACGTCATTTCGGGCTTGGCCCCCTACTGGCGGGTCGCGTGGCAGCACAATTGGAACCGGGATGACAACACCAATTCATTCGAAATCGGCACCTTCGGTATGGATAGCCACATTTTCCCGGGGGGCATATCCGGAGCCACGGATAACTACCTGGACCTGGGCCTGGACAGTCAGTATCAATTGCTCTTTGGGGATCATTCGACGCTGACGGCACATTTCATGTATATCCATGAAAAACAGGACTTGAATGCCAGCTTTGCGAATGGCCTCGCCTCAAATCCCAACGACTCTCTCAATACCTGGCAGGTCTCGGCCCAATACTATTGGGCCCGACGGTTTGGGCCATCGATCGGGTATTTCCATACGACCGGAAGCTACGATCCACTGCTCTATGCTCCCGGCCCGGTTTCGGGCAGCCGGACAGGTACCCCGGACAGCAGCGGCTGGATCCTGCAGTGGACCTATCTGCCGGCACAGAATGTACAATTGACTGCGCAATACACGATTTACACCAAATTTAACGGTGCCAGCAGCAACTATGACGGAAATGGGCGCAGTGCATCGGATAACAACACGCTTTACCTGATGACATGGATTCTTTGGTGACCGCGTTATTGCCAAGCATTAGATTGTCTACGTTATAATTCATGGTTGCAACTTTCCATGTTAGAACTGAACTCAGGAGAAAAGGTCATGCGGATTAAATTCATTACCCCCGCTTTGATTCTTGCCGCTGCAGGGGGTATAGGACTTGCCGCCGCGCCGGCGGCGAGTGCTGCGAGCATCTCGAGCATGATGAGCAATCGTGGGTGCACGGCCTGCCATGCCGAGAGCAACAAGGTACTCGGCCCGGCCTGGGGCTGGGTGGCGTATCGCTACAAGGGAGAGAACCATCAAAAAGCGGTCCAGGCGGTCGCCAAGTTCATCATTAATGGCGGCACGGGCTACTGGTCAAAGTGGACCGGAGGCATTCCGATGCCTGCGCATCCGAACATCAGCAGGAAGCAGGTGGATGCGATTGCCGCCTGGATTCTGAAGCAGCCGCCGGTTAAACCACCGAAATCCTGATGGCTCAAGGCCCTGTATCGGCCTGTGGGGGAGCATTTCCCCCACAGGCCTTTTTATTCGCCCGTTGGCCCGGATTATCATTATGCGGATCGATAGCGGCCATACTTCGGGCCTCCGAAGGGACTCCCTACCGTGACGGCCATGCCCACTCTTGATTCCGACCTCGTCCGCCGCTATGACCGCCGAGGCCCCCGTTATACCTCCTACCCGTCCGCGGCATCATTTGATCGCGCCACGGGCATAGATCAATTCAAGGCCGCTATCAACCGTTCCAATGAGGATTTAATCCCTTCGGCGCTGGGACTCTATATCCATATCCCCTTTTGTCACACGCTCTGCTATTACTGTGGCTGTACCAAAATCGTTACCCCGCATACGGAAAAAGCCGGGCCTTACCTTGAACGCGTACTCGAAGAAAGTGCACGAATCGCGCCTTTACTCGATCCATCCAGAACGATTCGGGAATTACACCTGGGAGGAGGCACTCCAAGCTTTGTCTCCCCTGCTGCACTCGCTGAATTCATCAATTCTCTGGGGCAACGGCTACCGCTAGATCGAGAAGGCGACCAGGTCTGGTCTATTGAAATAGATCCTCGTAGCGTGACGGTTGATGATATCAGCGCCCTTGCGGCAATGGGGTTCAAGCGCATGAGCTTCGGGGTACAGGATCTCGACCCTGAAGTGCAGGCTGCGGTCAATCGCATTCTCCCTGCCAAGCAGGTGGCAGCGCTGACCCGTGCCGCTCGTGCGGCGGGGGTCGGTTCAATCAACTTCGATTTAATCTACGGGCTTCCTCGCCAGAACCCACCGCGGTTTCGCCACACCCTGGAACAAATTGTAGATATCGCGCCGGATCGCCTGGCGCTATATGGGTATGCGCACTTGCCACAGCTATTCAAGTCCCAGCGTATGCTCCCGGAAGCGGATCTGCCGCAGGGGGAAAAGCGGCTGGCACTCATCACAAACGCCATCGAGCAGCTTGGCGCGGCAGGCTACGAATATATCGGTATGGATCATTTTGCCCTACCCGGTGATGAATTGGCCCGTGCCCGGCGTGAAGGGCATTTGATTCGAAACTTTCAGGGCTATGCGGTCGGACCCTACCGGGATCTTCTCGGCCTCGGCATGAGTGCTATCAGCTCGGTTGATGATGTTTACGCCCAAAACGCCAAGACCCTCACTGCCTATTACCAGGCCATTGATTCAGGAACCCTGGCAATCGAGCGTGGCTACCGGCTCAGCCGGGATGACCTGATACGGCGCAGCATCATCCAGGCCATAATGTGCCAGGACGAGATCGATCTTACACGGATAACCGAACATTACGAAATTGACGCCATGCGCTACTTTGCCACCGAACTCCAGGCACTCTCGAAACTCGAGGCTGACGGCCTGATCGACGGCCTTCTTCGCGGGAGTTTTCGGATTACCCGTCGAGGCCGACTATTGCTCCGGGTCATTGCCATGGTCTTCGATACCCACAGTAGTACAAGAGCCAGCGACAAAGTCGTAAGCACACTTCACTCACGGGTTATCTGAGTTTCCTTTAAGGCGCTATAATAAATCAGCCTTCGTTGGGGTTGGTTTTTTCCTTGACATGGGGGAAACAAAAGGCTATGAGCGCCAAGGCTGCATGCAAGGGTTGCGAGTCAATGCGGAGATTCCCGCACAGTTGCAGCCTGTGTGGCAACGTTAAACTATGTATCCCCTCCCTCATGCAGCCGGAAAAACTCCATGAAATCGACACAATTGCCCGATTTGGTGCGGTATTACACGAGGACGATCACCTCTACCGGGAGGGGGATCCATTTTCGGCCGTGTACGCGGTCCGTTCCGGTGTCTTCAAAACCTATACCCTGAATGGGGACGGGTTGCAACGAGTGCTGGGATTCCATCTACCAGGCGAGTTGGTGGGCCTCGACGGCATCGCCTCGAATCGGTATTTCTCCTGTGCGGTTGCTCTGGGGACGGCCACCGCATGTCGATTTTCATTTGACGCTTTGCTGGATTCCGCCCGTCGGTTCCCGGATCTACAAAAATCCTTGCTACGTCTGATGAGCCAAGAGATCAATGCCTCGCGTCGAGCCGTTCTTGAACGCCCGGCTAAGGAACGTGTCGTATGGTTTCTACTTGATTTCTCCCGTAGGCTGCATGAACGGGGACAATCGGCAACACATTTTTTTCTGCCCATGATGCGTAGCGATATTGCCAACTATCTGAATATCACCTCGGAAACCGTGAGCCGGGCCTTTTCCCGTCTCCAAACCGAAGGCCTGATCGGAATAAAACAAAAGGAATTGTGGCTGAATGACATTCCAGCGCTTATCCACCTCAGCTCGATCTGATTGCATGAGTAACCCCCCTTTTGCGGCTGCAACCATCTCAGCGTATGTCACCCAAACGGACGATTTTCAAGGAATAAACCGATGACCATGGAGAATGATTTCAAGCAACGTGCCCTGGGATATCATCGGGGGGAGCGGGCGGGGAAGCTGGCCATCCATTCAACCCGCAGACTTGCCGGCCCGCGGGATCTGGCCCTCGCCTATTCTCCGGGTGTCGGTTATGTTAGCGAGGCCATACATGACGACCCTCTTCAGGCCGACTTGCTCACCGGGAGAGCCAATCGGGTAGGTGTCATCACCAATGGAACCGCCGTACTTGGACTGGGTGCTATCGGCCCCCTCGCGGCAAAACCCGTCATGGAAGGCAAGGCGGTACTGTTCAAAAAGTTTGCCGATATCGATGCGATCGACCTGGAGATAGACGAGTTAAACCCCGGACGGCTGATCGAAATTATCGCCTCGCTGGAACCCACCTTCGGCGGAATCAATCTCGAAGACATCAAGGCGCCCGAATGCTTTGAAGTCGAGCGCCGGCTAAAGGAAAGGATGCGGATTCCGGTCTTTCACGACGACCAACATGGCACGGCGATCATTGTGGCTTCCGCTGTAGTCAATGGCTTGCGGGTCACCGATAAAACATGGGATCGAGTTCGGCTCGTTTGTGTCGGGGCCGGTGCGGCGGCCCTCGCCTGCCTTGATCAGCTGGTCAATCTCGGACTGCCAAAGGAGCAGATTATAGTATCGGACCTGTACGGAATCGTCCACTGCAACCGTAAAGAAGGCATGGATCCCTACAAAGCGACGTATGCGATCGACGATTCCTCGCTGACGCTGGAGCAGGCACTGAAAGACGCCGATATCGTCCTCGGTCTTTCCGCCCCAGGCTCGATCCGGGCCGAGTGGCTAAAAGAAATGGCACCCCGCCCGCTGGTGTTCGTACTTGCGAATCCGACCCCGGAGATCCCGCCGGAGGAAATCCAGCGGATACGCCCCGATGCCATCCTGGCGACCGGTCGATCGGACTATCCAAACCAGGTCAACAATGTACTCTGTTTCCCCTATGTATTTCGTGGTGCACTCGACGTCGGAGCCACGGCAATCAATGAGGCAATGAAACGTGCCGCCGTCAAGGCGATCTCCGATCTGGCGCTTAAACCGTTGCCCCAATTGGTACTAACGACCTACGGACTTGAAGAACTTCAGTTCGGGCCCGGCTACCTGATTCCCAAGCCCTTCGATCCGCGTCTGATCAGCCAAATTGCCCCGGCCGTGGCCCGCGCCGCAATGGAATCGGGTGTCGCCCGGCGACCTATCGACAATCTCGACGGATACCGACACCATCTGGAAACGCTGGTCTACCGCTCGGGCCTGGTCATGCGCCCAATTTTTGCCGGGGCCAGGCGTAAAATACGCCGTGTTGTCTTTGCCGAAGGCGAAGAAACAACCATTCTCCGGGCGGTCGGTGACCTGGTGCATGAAAAGCTCATCTATCCGATCCTCATCGGCCGCCCGGAAGTAATCGACTACCGGCTGCGACATCATCACGTCAACCTCAAGCCGGAGCAAGATTTTGAGCTGGTCAACCCCAATAGCGACTCTCGATATTCTGCATACTGGGCGCAGTATCACGCCCTACGTGAGCGCCATGGCATAACCCCCGAACTGGCCCGCTTTATCATGCGTACCCAACCCAGTGCGATCGCGGCCATGATGGTTCGCCGCGGAGAAGCCGATGCCATGATTTGCGGCTCCATCGGCCGATTTGTTGATCACCTGCGTTATATTGAAGAGATTCTGGGCACCCGCAAGGGCATCAGCGGGTTCGCTGCCCTATCCGGGCTGATTCTCCCCTCCGGCCCATTGTTCTTCGCCGATACCTACGTCAAGCCGACTCCCAGTCCACTGGAAATCGCCGAGGTTACGGAAATGTCCGCCGAAGTGTTAAAACGGTTCGGGATCGAGCCCAAGATTGCCTTGTTATCATTTTCCAACTTTGGCAGCTCCAGGCTCCCGGATGCAGAGCGTATGCGTGAGGCCTTGGAGTTGATCCACGAACGTGCCCCGGAGTTGGAAGTCGAAGGCGAAATGCATGCCGATGCCGCCCTGTCGGAAAGCATCCGTGAACACGTATTCCCAAATTCCCTACTTCACGGAAAGGCAAATCTACTAATTTTACCCTCACTAGAGGCGGCTAATATTGCCATGAATCTAGCCAAGGTTCTCAGTGATGCAGAGCAGGTCGGGCCCATTTTACTTGGTGCCGACAGACCGGCCCATATATTGACTCCATCAGCCGACGAACGGGCTATCTATAATCTCACTGCACTGGCGGCTACCGACTATCCAGCCCGAATTGAACAACCTCGGTAAAAGCCACTTGTACTCGAGCAGCGCCCCCGATCTGAAGCGGCGTTGAGCTCTGCCTTAGACATCTCCGATTCTACACCCAGGTGTTGGATGTTCATGAACTCCACCACCGCCAATTAAAATCCAATTACCGCCTTGCATAAGGCCAATAGGCCACCGGGAAATATTCCGAGCCCCAACAACACTAAGCCATTGACACTGAGCAGTAGTTTAAAATCAGGCGTAGCGATAATTCCCGGTGCATCCGGATCCGCACGATCGAAATACATTAAACGAACAATGCGCAGATAGTAGAAAGCCGCGATTACCGCCATCACTACCGAAAATACCGCCAGCCAAGTCATATTGATATCTAGAACCGCCTTGATCACCTCCACCTTGGCGAAAAATCCGAGAAACGGGGGGGCACCGGCCATTGAAAACATGATCATCAGCATCACAAACGCAAACCACGGGCTACGTTCATTCAGACCCCGCAGATCTTCAATCTTCTCAACATCAAATCCGGCACGAGATAGCAACATAATGATGCCAAAAGCGCCGGCAAACATAATCACATAGGCGATAACGTAGAACATCGCCGCTCGATAACCTTCAGCGGTCCCGGCAAGAATTCCCAAGAGAATAAACCCGGCATGGTTGATTGTTGAATAGGCCAGCATACGTTTTATATTGGTTTGGGCAATGGCCACCACTGCCCCAATGAAAAGAGACCCCACAGCCAGTGCCGTCAACAACCATAACCATCCTCCGTGCAGATCACCAAGGCCCTCGGCCAGCAAACGCATGAAAAAGGCGAAACCGGCCAACTTGGGAACGGAGCCGACAAAAATCGCCATGCCGGAAGGGGCTCCCTCGTAAACGTCCGGAACCCACATATGAAATGGGACCGCTCCCAACTCAAAGGCCATGGAAACAACCACAAACCCGAGGCCAATCCATACACCAAGTCCCGGTGCCGGAGTTGCGGCAAGTTTTGCCCCCAAAATGCCAATATTCAGCGTCCCCGTAAGACCATAAATAAGCGACATACCAAATAACAAGGTGCCCGAAGAGATCGCGCCAAGAATAAAGAACTTCATTGCCGCTTCCGAGGCTCTCGAATCCTCACGCGATAAAGCAACAAGCGTATAAAGGCTGAGCGCCATCAGTTCTATGCCCATATACAACGTGATAAGGTTATAACCCTGAATCACGATCATGGCACCGAGTAAGGCCAATAAAGTCAAAATATAGAATTCACCCGAAAGCAAATTTCTATCTTTAAGATAGCCTCGTGCATAAACAAAAATAGCCGCCGTTATCGCGTAAGCGAAAAGCATCAGCACATCGCCCATTGCGTCCTGGATCAACATGCCATTGAAGGCAATAATAGAGTGCCCTCGTAATAACTCACCGGTTATGATCGCGAGTGCGGCCAGAGTCCCTAGTGAGCCGTAATGCAGCACCTCGTCACGTCCATTTTTAACGAAAACGGCAAACATGAGGAGAACACAAACCATCCCCAACAAGAAAATTTGAGGTAATGCTGCAATATAGTCGGTAGCAGTTAGAGACATCATTTTATTCCTTAACCCATCGCTGCCGGCACAACCTGTAACAGCAGGTGCGTAACCGAAGCGTGCATGACGCGTAAGATGATCTCGGGGTATATCCCAATCAGCAAGGTTGGAAGCACCAACAAAGCTAAAATCAATATTTCGCGAGGAGAGATAATTTTCAATGCAGCCACCCGGCTACTGGTAACTTTTCCAAAAACCACACGCTTTACCAGCCATAAGGAATAGCTTGCCGCCGTGATCAAGGCCACAGCAGCTAAAACGGCTATCCAAAAATTAGCATGAAATACACCAAGAGTCACCATGAACTCGCCAACGAAACCGGAAGTAAAAGGAAGACCGGAATTTGCCAGTGCAAAAAACAAGAAAAAATAACCAAACTTGGGCATGGTATTGATGACGCCACCATATTCACCAATAGCACGCGTATGCATCCGCTCGTACAACACACCGACACAAAGGAAAAGCGCGCCGGAGACCAACCCATGGGAAATCATTTGGACCAAGCCGCCTTCAACGGCCAATCTCCCGGCATCCAGGCTATGCGTATTTGCCCAAATCATGAATACCGAGAAAAACCCCAGCGTGACAAATCCCATGTGGGTAATAGAGGAATAAGCGATTAATTTCTTCATGTCTTTCTGCATCAGGGCAACCAACCCGATGTAAATAATTGCCACCAAGGAAAGCCCCATCATGAGCCATTGCAGTCGCATGCTGGCCCAAGGGGTAACCGGCAGGCTGAAGCGCAGAAAACCATACGCCCCCATTTTTAGCATGATCGCAGCCAGAATGACAGAGCCTCCGGTTGGTGCTTCCACATGCGCATCCGGCAACCAGGTATGCACTGGAACCATCGGTACCTTAACGGCAAAGGCCATAAAAAAGGCAAGAAATAACAGAATTTGCGTTGTGGGCGTAAGTTGAAGATGGCTGAAATCAATAATATTGAAGCTACCTGAATACAAATATAGCCAGATAAAGGCAACCAGCATCAATACCGACCCGATAAACGTATAAAGAAAGAATTTAATAGCGGCATAAATCCGCCGCGGCCCTCCCCAAATACCAATGATGAGGAACATGGGGATAAGCATGGCTTCCCAGAACAAGTAAAACAACATGGCGTTCAGTGCGGCAAATACGCCATTCATCAAACCTTCCATGATCAGAAAGGCAGCCAGATATTGCCCCAGGCGATATTGAATCACCTTCCATCCTGCAAGTACGACCAGAATCGTGGTGAACGTCGTAAGTAAAATCATGGGCATCGCTATACCGTCGACACCCAGAAAATAATTGACGTGATAAGCCGAAATCCACGGGAGTTTTTCAGTAAACTGCATCGCCGCAGTATGAATATTAAACTCGGTATAAAGCGGAATAGAAAGACCGAATACAAGGACAGCAAAAAACAGGGCGATCCAACGAACATCAAGCTTGGGAATACGCGCTGCCGCAAAAACAACAAGCCCACCCAAAATCGGGATCCAGATTACAAGACTCAAGTATGGCAAAACCGTCCCCTTGATACTTTTTTAAATCAACGCCAAATTAGCCAGCCGACCATAACCGCAAGGCCAACAACCATGACGAAAGCATAGTGGTAAAGATACCCTGTCTGCAGCCGCCGGATAACCCGGGAACTTGCACCAACCAGCCTCGCAGTTCCGTTGACAACCAAACCATCAATGATTCCCGCGTCGATGAAGCGCCACAGAAAAGTCCCGAGTTCCCTTCCACTACGGGCAATACCACCAATAAATATTTCATCAAAAAAGAACTTTCTTTCAAGTACAACAGCAATGGGCCAAAACCGGCGCCGGAGAGCTGCCGGAAGCCCAGGTTTCCAGATATAACATACCCAGGTAATGGCTATCCCGGTAAGAATCAAATAGAAAGCCGGTGTGGTGAACCCCTGAAGGAAAAACTGCCATGCACCATGAAAATCTGCTGCGCCCAGTGACAAGGGATTATCTCCAATACGGTTTACAATCGACGTGCCGAAGAAATTTCCATAGTCAAGAGGCCCGAGTGCTATACCACCGAGAAAAACGGATGGAATGGCTAGAAGAATAAGAGGGAAAGTAACCACCCAGGGGGACTCCTTAACGTGCTCCCAGGTATGGGCATCCATTCTCGGTTTTCCATGGAAGGTGAGGAAAATCATGCGGAATGTATAAAGTGTCGTCACCAGCACGCCGAGCAATACCATCCAGTATGCATAGCCGGCGCCGGGAGTAACGCTGTGGGCAATCGCATCGATAATGGCATCCTTGGAGAAATATCCGGCAAAACCGGGAAATCCGATCAACGCCAGAGAACCGGCCCAAAATGTTATGTAGGTAATCGGCATTCGCTTCCACAATCCGCCCATCTTGCGCATGTCCTGCTCATGGTGCAGCGCAATGATCACCGATCCGGCCCCAAGGAACAGTAAGGCCTTGAAACTGGCATGCGTCATAAGATGAAATATTCCGCCTGCATAGGCACCCGCGCCAAGAGCCGCGGTCATATAACCTAGTTGAGAGATTGTCGAGTAAGCGATGACTCGCTTGATATCCGTCTGAACTATTCCTACCAAACCTAGGAAAAAAGCACCGCTCGCACCCACAACCATAACCAGTGTCATGGCCAGCAACGAATGCGAATATATGGGCGACATCCGGGCCACCATGTAAACGCCAGCGGTAACCATGGTAGCCGCATGAATCAAGGCGGAAATAGGAGTCGGGCCTTCCATTGAATCCGGCAACCAAATATGCAATGGAATCTGCGCCGACTTGCCCATAGCACCGACAAACAACAAAATACCGATTAATGTCGCCCCACTTACCGCAAGATGACTGGTAATCCATATATGCTTGCCTGCAATGAGCCCGGCCTGTGAGAAAACCGTCTCATAATTCAACGAACCGGCAAAATAAAGAACCGTGGCAATACCTATAAAGAACCCAAAATCGCCAACCCGATTAACAATAAATGCCTTCAAACCGGCAAATATCGCACTTTCCTTTTTCAGGTAGAACCCAATCAAAAGATAAGACACCAGCCCGACTAATTCCCAACCTATAAATAGCTGCAGAAAATTATCTGCCATCACCAATAAAAGCATGGAAAAGGTAAATAAGGCGATATAACCAAAGAATCGTTTATACCCCGAATCATCGGCCATGTAGCCAATGGTATAAACATGCACGGCAAATGACACAAAGGTCACGATCGCCATCATCAAAGCGCTGAGACGATCTATCAAGAACCCCAAAGTGAACTGATAGGGCCCGCCAAATCCCCAGACGTAAAGTGTTTGCTCTATACGCCCCATTCCGCCCCAAATGCCTTGATAAAGCACATACAGGGAAAGCACAAAGGATATAAATACTGCGCTGATAGCCAAAGTATGTGCTACGCGCCGGCCGAAATATTCACCGCCAAGCAATATAACCGCAGATGCCGCCAATGGCCCGAGCAATATGACAAGAAGAATCGCTTCCACGTTATCAGCCTTTCAGATGATTAATTTCAGAGACGTTTATGCTGTTCCGATTTCGAAACAACACGACTAAAATAGCTAAACCTACCGCTGCCTCGGCAGCGGCCACGGTCAGAATGAAAAACACAAAGACCTGGCCGGAAATATTCCCGCTGAATCGTGAAAACGCAATAAAATTGATATTCACAGCCAACAACATAAGTTCCACGCACATCAACAGCAGAATCATATTCTTGCGGTTAATAAACATACCGGCAACCGCGACAGCAAAAACAACAGCGCCCAACCCGAGATAATGATAAAGACCTATCATGATTCCTTTCTCCCCCGGGAGTTATCTCTGAGGTCAACCAACCGCATGTGATCACTAGTTTTATGAACACGTAGCTGTTGGTTAATATCCTGGCGGCGGGTATTCGGACGCCAACGCAAAGTCAAGACAATAGCCGAAATGATGCCCAATAACAGAATAACAGCGGCAATTTCGAATACATAGATGTAATGGGTGTAAAGTGCCCGCCCCAATTCTTCGGTATTACTTATTCCTGCAGGAGCAACAGCCGTATGTGGAGTATTGGCTATACCCAGATAGTGTCCCCATAAAGCCCAACCTATCTCGGCGGCGATCAATCCTGAAATAATCAGGCCAAGCGGTGCATAACGAGTCATACCCTTGCGCATTGTAGCCGCATTGATATCAAGCATCATCACGACAAACAAGAACATCACCATGACCGCGCCAACGTAAACCAGGACAAGAATAATGCCCAAAAATTCGGCACCCATCTGAACCCATAAGATCGCTGCATTAACGAGAGCCAAAACCAAAAAAAGTGCCGAGTGGACAGGATTGCGAGCAGTAATAACACGCAATCCAGAAAACACAATACCTGCTGCGAATAGGTAAAACAGGGCCTGATAAGTTATCGCGCCTGGCGACATAATACTCTCCGCTACTTGCGTATCATCGGTAAGCAGAATCTGCAGCTTTATCGGCCGCAATCATTTTCTCATAACGATCGCCAATAGCGATCAACTTGTCCTTGGTCATCAATTGTTGCCCCCGCTCTTCAAAATGAAATTCGGTGACGCGGGTCTCAACAATAGAATCTACTGGGCATGCCTCCTCACAAAAGCCACAATAAATACATTTAAACAGGTCAATATCATATCGTTTGGTTCGGCGTGTCCCGTCTTCACGGCGCTCAGAATCAATGGTTATAGCCAAAGCCGGACATACTACCTCGCAAAGCTTACAGGCAATACAACGTTCTTCCCCGTTGGGATAACGACGCAAAGCATGCAGGCCCCGATAGCGAGGAGACTTAGGTGCCTGCTCCTCCGGGTACTGAACCGTTATCTTGGTTTTTAAGAAATACCTGCCGGTTACCCCCATACCTTTCAGAAGTTCCAGGAGAAGAAAACTGTTGATCCACTCCTTGAGTCTAAGCTTCAGCATAATCAACTCCGAATCAGCTGAACCATGGCGGAAGATGGACAATTAAAAATGCACCTTCCACGAAGATCCATACCAAGGTAACCGGAATAAATACCTTCCAGCCAAGGCGCATGATCTGATCGTACCGGTATCTGGGAAAAGTAGCACGGAACCAGAGCATGAGGAAGAGAAGTATGCCTATTTTAAGGAAAAGCCAACCCGCACTGGGGGCACCAATATAGGGAATACCCTCAAACGGCGATAGCCAACCGCCGAAAAACATAATGGACGCAAGCGCCGAAACAAGAATCATGTTGGCATACTCAGCCAGAAAAAACACGGCAAAAGCCATTCCAGAGTATTCCACATGAAATCCGGCAACAATTTCCGACTCACCCTCGGCTACATCAAATGGCAATCGATTAGTCTCGGCAACTGCGGAAACGAAATAAACCACAACCAAGGGCGCCAAAGGAATAAAATACCAATGCCAAAATGCTCCACTTTGATGCTGGATAATCTGCCCTAGATTCAATGTTTGCGCCGCCATCAATACGCCCACTATGGCAAATCCCATTGCAATCTCGTAGGCTACCATCTGGGCCGCGGAACGCATTGCGCCCAAGAAAGCATACTTAGAATTCGAAGCCCAGCCTGAGATAATAATGCCATAAATACCCAGCGAAGTCAGCGCAAGAATAAGCAATAAGCCCGCATTGACATTCGCTGCGGATCCATTCGGAAAAAACGGAACGACCACCCAGGCAGCAATCGCAGGCATCATTGAAAGCACGGGAGCAATGAAAAACAGGTAGCGATTGGCATTAGCAGGAAATACGACTTCCTTCATCATCAACTTAATGACATCGGCAAAGGGTTGCAGCAAACCCCGGAACCCAACCCTGTTGGGTCCGATTCGTGACTGCATGTAACCGATGACCTTGCGTTCGGCATAGGTCAGATAAGCAACCGACAGAATAACGGGGACCGCTATAGCGAGAATTTTCCCAAGCGTGAAAAGAAGATATTGCACCCATGCGGGAATTGCACCCCATGCGCTAACGAAATACCCCGCGAAATGTTGCATGATTTATGTTTCCTTCTAACGTCTTCAGGCTTCAGCCGCAACCGGAATTGCCGACAGCATCACCTGCCCATGCATTGGCAACCCACAACCCAAAGGAATCCAGACAGAACCTCTGGTAACGTCTTTACTTAATTTTGCCACCAAATCGGCCCGATTGCTCCCAGAGCCGGAAATCCGAACCAGCTGATTATCAAAAATGTTCAGTTCTCGGGCATCAGTGGGGCTTATCCAGGCGTATCCGGAGTGTTTCGCATCCTCAGTTTGCTGCAGGGGTTCGGCCCGGCGAACCAAGGGATCACCGGCATAAGGTCCTACTTCTATAAATGCATGGAGATTTTTATTATCCGGAATCCCCGGCTTGACTTCCCAGTTTCCAGAATATTCCATATCCCCACCAGCCAACGGCGTCCCGCCGATTGAACTCATCAATTCAGCATGAATTTCGCCTAACCGCGCATAGCTGAATTCATTCACCAAACCGGCTTCCGCTCCTAGGGCTCGAAGAATTTTCCACCCTGGCCGTGATTCTCCCATAGGTATTGCAGCGGCATTAAAATGCTGCAGTTCACCGGCCACATTGACATAACTGCCCGAAGTCTCACCAAAAGCGGCAACCGGGAGTATGCAATCTGCATACTCCCGCATAGCGGGGGTGATAAAAGACACTGCCGCGACAACCGATCCGGCATCAAGCGCAGCACGTGCCGCAGGTCCATCCCAACAGTCGAACTCCGGCTCGATACTCCATATAAAGTAGCCAGGAAGATGCTTCTCGAACATGTTTCTTGCCGTCATCCCGGGCATAACCGGAACTCCCCCGGGACCTCGATGAGGAACTGCGCCAGCCAGGTAAGCCCCGGCCTGATTCGAACCTTCGGTAATTACCCCAAATCTACCATCTGACAATTTTGCAAGCAAGGCCCCGAGACGCCTAAGGTCGGCAAACGAGGAATGCTGCACCGCGATATGGCCCAAGATGATGTATGCACGGTCGGCAGCAGCTAGTCGCTTAACAATAGGCGTGAATTCATACTCTTTATCGAGGGAAAATTGACTCATAAAGTCCGGTAAACTTCGATTCACCTCTCTCGCCAATGCCCGCACCAACGCCGCCACAGCATTAACCAATTGTTGTGGAGAAACTATTTTCTCATGAGAAATCGGAAGGACCAAATCATATCGACGTGGATTCAGCACCATGACGGTCGAACCCTTCCGGGCGGCCTTGCGCACCTGATAACCCAGGATAGGCACTTCCTTATTTAGCCTTGAGCCAATAATCAGGATCGCATCGGCATTGCTGACTTCGCGAATGCTCCCTCCCAGTGACGGAAAGCGGGGATCCCCCACGTCATCCCGAAAATCATGCTGGCGGATACGGGTATCAATATTGTTCGAGCCCAGCCTACGTATCAGCTTTTGAGCGAGATACATCTCCTCCAAAGTCGTCGAGGGAGATAGGATCGTACCCAGATCTGCACCAGCCTTCTTCAATATCCCCACGGCATATTCGAGTGCAGCTTCCCACTCGACCTGGATTAATTCACCGTTCCGCCGTATCAATGGAACCCTGGCTCTATCCGATGCGGTCAACCCGGTATAACTAAAGCGATCCCGATCCGAAATCCAGGTGTCATTAATGGAATTGTTTTCGCGCGGCACAACACGAAGTAACTTCCCGCGAAGCGAGTGACCATAGAGATTCGATCCCAGGCAATCATGCGGCGAAACCGTAACATGGGAGAGTAATTCCCAGCCCCTGGCCTGCATTTTAAAAGGCGCCGAATTCAGTGCACCTACCGGACACACATCGATGATATTCCCGGACAACTCCGAGTTGATGCTATGCTCGATATAGGTGCCGATTTTCATGTGTTCGCCACGACCAGTCGCACCGATTTCCCGACGGCCACCAACCTCTTCCAGAACCCTTATACAGCGGGTACAGTAAATACAGCGGGTCATCGATGTTTGAACCAAGGGGCCAATCTGCTCGTCGGGGACGACACGCTTGGTTTCGGTAAAGCGCGATACCCCACGACCAAACCCTAAGGCCAGATCCTGCAATTCGCACTCGCCCCCCTGATCGCAAACGGGACAATCCAGAGGGTGATTAATCAGCAGAAACTCCATCGTTGCGCGTTGTGCATCGGTGGCATGTTCGGAACGGGTTCGCACTGACATACCTTCGGTAATCGGGGTCGAACATGCCGGCAACGGTTTACCCACCCCCTCGACCTCGACCAGGCACATGCGGCAATTCGCAACAATCGGCAAGTGCTTGTGATAACAAAAACGGGGAATATAGATACCCGCTTCGTCGGCTACCTGAATAATTGTTTCCCCCTTGGGGGCCTCTAACAGGTGGCCATCGATAGTCAGCTTGACATGGTTATCATTCATTTCAGTTCAATTCCCGTAGCCAATTCAGGCCGCCAATTCTCTGTGCACCGCCCCAGGTCCGACAAGGCATCTGCGCTCACGTACGTGGTATTCGAATTCATCCCGAAAGTGCTTGATAAAACTCCATACCGGCATGGATGCAGCGTCACCCAGGGCACAGATGGTGTGTCCCTCAATATGATGGGAAATATCCACCAATTTATCCAGATCTTCCATGTGCCCCCGACCGTTCTCAATTCGGCTCACTGCACGATACATCCAACCGGTACCCTCGCGGCAAGGGGTACACTGGCCGCATGACTCGGCATAGTAAAAGCGTGATAAACGTTCCAGAACCCTTACCATGCAGGTATCCTCATCCATCACAATAACGGCGCCGGATCCAAGCATTGATCCGGCCTTCTGGATTCCGTCATAATCCATCGTTGCCGTCATGATCCGTTCGGCAGGGAGCACCGGTACCGAAGATCCTCCCGGGATAACGGCCTTGAGTTTTTTTCCCAAGCGCATTCCCCCTGCCAATTCAAAAAGTTCGGCGAACGGCACCCCTAATGGGACTTCGTAGTTTCCCGGTTTACTAACATGTCCCGAGACCGAAAAGATCTTGGTCCCTCCGTTTTTCTCATCCTTCCCGATTTTCATAAACCATCCGGAACCCCGACGCAATATCGTGGGCACTGAGGCCAACGTTTCAGTGTTATTGACCGTCGTGGGGCGGCCCCAAACGCCATACTGTGCCGGAAATGGCGGTTTGAATCGCGGCATCCCCTTTTTACCTTCAAGCGATTCGAGCAGCCCCGTCTCCTCACCACAGATATAAGCACCGGCTCCAAGAACGGCATGCAGATCGACGTTTATCCCACTTTTGCGAATATTTTTCCCCAAAAGCCCTTCGTTATAAGCCTCTTTCAAAGCCTGAGAAAATCGTCCATAGGGCTCATCCATGAACTCGCCACGTAGATAGTTGTATCCAAGCTCGCTGCGCATCGCGTAACAGGCAATCGCCATACCCTCTACCAGCGCATGGGGATTAAATCGCAAGATATCTCGATCCTTACAGGTGCCAGGCTCACTTTCATCGGAATTACATACCAAGTGCTTATACGGAGAAGGGTCGCCCTTAGGCATGAAACTCCATTTCACACCGGTTGGAAACCCAGCACCACCACGGCCACGTAAGCCAGATTTCTTGATCTCTTCCACAATAGAGACTGGATCAGGTTGCTCACGCAGAATACGCTCCCAGACCTGGTAACCACCTATCCGACGGTAATTTTCCAATGTCCATGGTTTATCAAACCGAAGCGTCTCATAGCAGACCTGATTGAGTTCCATCTTCTACTCCAGGTTGTCCAATATCTGGTCCACTTTCTCGGTGGTCAGATTGGTGTAGTAAACATGATCAACCATCATCATCGGCGCTTGCGTACAGGCGGCAAGACATTCCTCTTCGCGCTTGAGAAAAATTCTCCCGTCGGGAGTGGATTCGCCCACTTTTATATTCAGCTTGCGCTCGATATGCGACAATATCGCTTCTCCTCCGCACAACATGCATGAAATATTGGTGCAAACCGATACGCTATGTCTGCCTACCGGACTAGTTTCCAGCATGGAGTAAAAACTTGCAATCTCGTAAATCGCGATAGGCTCAAGATCCAAGTAGGCTGCAACGGCATCCATAGACTCAACGCTTAAATATCCCCCCTCTGCATGCTGAACGGCCCGCAATGCAGCAATTGAAGCCGAGCGCGAATGTTTCTCGGGGAATTTTGCTATCCATGAGTCGATCTCATCGCACACGGATTGACCAAGTCGTGCCCTGGCTTCCTCGGTGTTCATCAACGATCCACCTCGCCAAATACAATATCCTGATTTCCGATGATTGCCACAAGATCGGCCACCATGTGCCCGCGAACCATCTCATCCAATGCAGAAATATGAACAAATCCGGGAGCCCGTAGCTTAAGACGATAAGGCTTGTTGGCGCCATCGGAAACAATATAAGCGCCAAACTCTCCCTTGGGGGCCTCCACCGCGGCATACACCTCTCCTTCGGGCACGCAATATCCCTCGGAGAAAAGCTTGAAATGGTGAATCAACGATTCCATATCGCGTTTCATGATTTCACGTCGTGGTGGATCAACCTTACCATCTTCAAGCATTACCGGCCCGGGGTTCGAACGCAACCAATCGACACATTGACGGATAATTTTTGTGGATTGCCGAAGTTCTTCAATCCTCACCAAATAACGGTCATAACAATCCCCATTACCACCAATAGGGATCTCAAAATTCAGATCATCGTAAACCTCATAGGGCTGTTTACGCCTCAGGTCCCATTCAATCCCCGACCCACGAAGCATGGGCCCGGTAAATCCAAGGGCAAGCGCCCGTTCAGGTGACACGGTTCCAATGCCTACCGTACGCTGCTTCCAGATACGATTCTCGGTCAGAAGCGTCTCATACTCATCAACCCGGTCGGGAAAACTCTCGCTAAAATGTTCGATAAAGTCGAGCAATGACCCTTCGCGCCATTCGTTGCGTTTGCGCGTCTCACGCTCGTTGTGCCATTTTGAAGGTTTGTACTTGGGCATGGAATCCGGCAGATCACGATACACACCCCCGGGTCGATAATACGTTGCATGCATTCGCGCACCCGATACGGCTTCATAACAATCCATCAAATCTTCACGCTCACGAAAGCAGTATAAAAATACCGTCATCGCACCAACATCCAGCGCGTGCGCCCCGAGCCAAAGAAGATGGTTAAGAATACGGGTAATTTCATCGAACATCACCCGTATATATTTAGCCCGTAGCGGCGGAGTCACGCCCAGCAATTTCTCTATGGCGAGCACATAGGCGTGCTCATTGCACATCATCGACACGTAATCAAGCCGATCCATGTAGCCTATCGACTGGTTGAAGGTTTTACTCTCAGCTAATTTTTCGGTTCCCCGATGCAAGAGACCAATATGGGGATCCGTTTTATAGATTACCTCGCCTTCCATCTCGAGCACTAATCTAAGCACCCCGTGAGCAGCCGGATGCTGGGGTCCAAAATTCATGGTGAAGGTCTGGAATTCACTCATCGCCTGCCCTCCGCCGTGAAAGGACTTCGTTATAACGATTATCGTGGCGGATCACCCGGGGAACCAATGTTCGCGGTTCAATATTGGCCGGCTCGTAAATAACCCGTTTTTGCTCAGGGTCATAGCGCATTTCAACTTCACCCGACAAGGGGAAATCCTTGCGAAACGGGTGGCCGACAAACCCGTAGTCAGTCAAGATTCTGCGTAAATCCGGATGCCCGGTGAAGAGCATCCCGAACAGGTCGAAGGCTTCGCGCTCGAACCAATTAGCCGAGGGCCAAATACCGGTCACCGAGGGTAAAACCGGATAATCTTCATCTGCACACCAAGTTTTCAGCCTTAACCGGCGATTATAGTGGACAGACAGAAGATGATATACCACTGCAAAACGCCGGGAAGCCCCGGGGTCACGACTGGGAGAAACTCGTTTGACCCCTCGGGAAAACCCCCGTGAAGTCGCCGCTTCGGTGATCCACTCCGACTGACCGTAAGTAAGATAATCAACTCCGCAAAGATCAATCAACTGTTCAAATTGGAACGACGTCTCATCGCGTAGCGCCGTGCAAGTTCCGACTATGTCTCCGGGTTGAATTTCATAGGTTAACTCACCCGAGATTGAGTCCTGGCGCTTCAAGTGATCAAACCGTTTGTCAATTTCGCCCGCCAACTCCTCAATCGAGTCACTCATCATCAGCTCCTTCAACGTGCCAACGTATTGGTTCGGCGAATCTTTTTTTGCAATTGAATAATGCCATAAATCAGTTGCTCGGCCGAAGGAGGACAACCGGGAACATAAATATCCACGGGAACAATACGGTCGCAACCGCGCACGACCGCATAAGAATAATGATAATACCCCCCGCCATTGGCACAAGATCCCATGGAGATCACCCATCGTGGCTCAGCCATTTGATCATAGACCTTGCGCAGTGCGGGAGCCATTTTATTGACCAATGTACCGGCCACGATCATCACATCTGACTGTCTCGGGCTGGGCCTGAAAACCACGCCGAACCGATCAAGGTCATAGCGAGCCGCACCGGCATGCATCATCTCCACTGCGCAGCAGGCTAGACCAAAAGTCATCGGCCACAAGGATCCTGTACGGGCCCAGTTGACCATCTTGTCCATCGTGGTGGTCAGCATACCCTGCGGCAACGTACCTTCTATTCCCATTCCATGGCCCCTCGTTTCCACTCATAAATGAAACCTACGATCAATATGGCTAAAAACACCGCCATCGCGAACAGTCCCGTAAGCCCGATTTTCTGGAGTGATACCGCCCAGGGAAAAAGAAAAGCGATTTCAAGATCAAAAATAATAAACAGGATCGCCACCAGATAGTAACGGATATCAAAGCGAAGCCGACTATCATCGAAAGGCTCAAAGCCGCATTCATAGGGCGAGTCCTTCTCATCGTCGGGCCGGTGTGGCGCCAAGAGCAAGCCGACGACAATGAGTATGGCTCCAATCGCAATACCGGCTCCAATGAAAATTAATACCGTCAGGTAATTTTGCAGCATCCTCGCCGCTTCCCGCTTCGTATTTTAAATATTTTAACGCAAATTCGAGTCCATTGTCATCCGAACCCGATACCCCCACATCTCCTCGCCTACTTTCACCACGCAAACTGGTGCGGATGGCCGGAGTCGAACCGGCACGGCTTGCGCCACTGCCCCCTCAAGACAGCGTGTCTACCTATTCCACCACATCCGCAGTTTAGCTTTTAAGTCTATCTCTAAATTTATCATCTCCCCTTTCCCGGCTCCGGCTTTTCACCGGCTTTCTTCGGCATGCCGCTTGTGCCCGAAGAATTTCCAGGCGTAGATGCAGGAGCCGTCGTTGTATGAACCTCCGGGGCGGCCAAGGAGCGGGTAATGGCCGCCGGCGCTCTGCCCGCCCCTACCATGACACTGGAACTCTGTACCCCACTATGCTGGGTAATCCAGGCCATTACTACGGCGAGTACTATAAACAATGCCATCAGTCCGCCGGTCGCTCGGCTCATAAATCCCCCTGAACCGCGCGAGCCGAACACCGTTCCCGAGGCGCCGCTCCCAAAAGCGGCTCCGGCATCAGCTCCCTTGCCCTGCTGCAATAAAATAAGCACCGTTATCACGACACCGAGAAGAATCATGACCGCCAACAAAATTGAAAACAACATCTCAAACTCCCGTTAAACCCGGCTCGTGCCCACTGCGTACACAATCTCCAGAAACATCCCGGCATTGAGCGAAGCCCCGCCGACTAAAGCACCATCCACGTCGGACAGGCGGAAAAAGCCAACCGCATTTTGCGGTTTCACGCTTCCGCCGTAAATTATACGTACCTCCTTGGCCATCCGTGGACTGCGACGTTCCACCGCGTGGCGCAACAATTCATGCATGGCCTGGGCGTCAGCCGGAGTTGCCGAGGTTCCAGAACCAATTGCCCAGACCGGCTCATAAGCAATGACCGCTCGCGCCAATCCGCCAATTTCAATCGTATCCAACACCGACTCAAGCTGGTTCAAGACCACGGATTCAGCATGCCCTGAAGCCCGCTCCTCGGCCGTTTCTCCTAGGCACAAAATAGGCCGGACCCCCGCGGCTAGCACGGCCGCAAATTTCGCGGCAACCAGCGAATTGTCCTCGTGCAGGCGGTGGCGCCGTTCAGAGTGACCGACAATCACCCAGCGGCAGCCCATATCGGCAAACATGGATGCGGAAATCTCACCGGTATAAGCACCATCGTCCCGATCGGGTGAACAATCTTGGGCTCCTGCCTCGATCGCCGCCGGCAAATGCCGCGTCAGATCACCCAGATAAACCGCAGGCGGACAAATGACCAGATCGGCCGGGATAGATCCGGAAAGCCCACCGGACAAGTCCCGCACATAGTCTGCGACAAATTCGCGGCGGCCATACATTTTCCAGTTCGCCACTATCAGCGCTCGGCGCATTTAACCGACTCCGGCCAGGAAAACTTTGTATCATAGCCTGACGAAGCATTCAAATCAATGTACCGGGCAGGATTTCACCGCTGCCACCAATTCCTCGGCACAGGCGCGGACTTGATCTGCTTTTTCTCCTTCGACCATAACCCGGATCATAGGTTCTGTCCCGGACGCTCGCAGGAGTACCCGTCCCGTATCGGCCAGACGCCCTTCTATCAATTTTACCGTGGCACCTAATTGATCGTCCTCAAGCACGGAACCTACCCTTTCTCCACATTCAACGGGCACATTGATCAACACTTGTGGATATTTAACCAAATCCACGGTCAAATCGGCCAAGGATTTTCCGCTATCGACTACCGCCGAGATCACCGCCAAACTTGCAATGATTCCGTCTCCCGTTTGTGTCCTGTCCAAACAGATTATATGCCCGGAAGATTCCCCTCCCAGTACCCCTGCCGTTTCCGCCAAACGTGTCAGGACATAACGATCGCCCACCCGGGCTCGTTCAAACCGTATCCCAGCGCGAAGCAAGGCCTGTTCAAGCCCTAAATTACTCATAACCGTACCGACGACCGGACCGGAAAGTTCACCCAGTACCGAACGATGCATCGCAATCACATAGAGCAAATCATCCCCATCATAAACCCGGCCTGACCCATCCACCATGAGCACCCGATCCCCATCACCATCGAAGGCAATGCCGTAATCGGCTCCCGATGCAAGCACCGCTTGCGACACATGCTCGGGATACATCGAGCCGCAACCGGCATTGATATTGACCCCGTCCGGGGCATTGCCGATCACCTCCACCTCGGCTCCCAACTCACGGAAAACCTGGGGGGCCACCACATAAGTAGCCCCATGGGCACAATCGAGCACCAACTTCAACCCGGAAAGAGAAAGGCCGCCACGCACGGAAGCCTTGCAAAACTCGGTGTACCGCCCCCGCGCATCTTCGATACGACGTACATTCCCCAGCAATGCGGAATTCGGCAATACCATCGGCTCATCCATGGCCGCCTCAATCTCGGCTTCGATATGATCGGGCAACTTAAATCCATCGGCACCAAAAAACTTGATCCCGTTGTCGTGAAATGAATTATGTGAGGCACTGATCACCACTCCGACCGAGGCTCGAAAGGTACGCGTAAAGTAAGCCACCGCAGGTGTCGGAACCGGACCGAGCAACCTCAGATCCATACCCGCCGCGGAAAAACCCGCCTCCAGCGCCGACTCGAACATATAACCGGAACGCCGGGTATCCTTGCCAATCACAGCCAATCGACCGCCCTCGGTTCCAAGAACCCGGGCAGTAGCCCAACCCAGCTTAAGCACGAACTCGGGCGTCAAGGGCAGCCCACCAACCCGACCGCGAATCCCATCGGTTCCAAACCAGCGACGCTTTGCATTCATGCTTTATCCCCCTCGCGAACCGCGCTGACAATGGCAAGCGCTTCCACGGTGTCCTTGACATCATGCGCCCGGACTATTGAAGCCCCCAGCCAAGCGGCGATAACCGCAGCCGCCAATGAACCGGCAAGCCGATCCCGTGGCCGATCCCGCCCGGTTATCAAGCCAATACTTGCTTTTCTCGATAAGCCAACCAGTAGTGGGTATCCCAAATCAAGTAGCTCCGGCAGCCGCCTTAGAAGTTCCATATTATGCGCCAGGGTTTTACTGAACCCAAACCCGGGATCCAACATAATCCGATTGGGTGCCATACCGGAATCCACACAAGCATGGACACGCTTGCGAAGAAAAACCGATACCTCTTCGACCAAATCCCGGTAATCTGTCCGCATCTGCATATCACGAGGGGTTCCGCGCATATGCATCAAGCAAACCGCACAATCCGCCTCCAGAACCGCATCGAAAGCCCCCGGCTCACGCAATGCCCGAATATCGTTCACCACCGAGGCCCCGGCACGGGTAGCAGCACGGATTACCGAAGCTCGACTGGTATCCACCGAAATCGGCACCGAAAGATCGGCTGCCAAACGCTCTATAACCGGAACCACTCGCCGGATTTCCGTCTCCTCCGAGGGTTGTACGGCTCCCGGTCGAGTCGATTCACCCCCGACATCGATAATGGCGGCCCCCTCTTCCACCAAACGCAAGGCATAATCCACTGCAGCATCCGGTTGCAGAAAACGCCCTCCGTCGGAAAAGGAATCCGGTGTTACATTGACGATACCCATGACCCGTGGCCGATCAAGCGGTAAAGTCCCATCCCGCCAACCCAGCTCGGGAAATGAATCAAGCCCTCGGCGGTGCACGCGTCAAATCGGCTTAATGCAGGCCTGCCGATCCACCGAGTGGCTCCTTGCCTTTGCCGGTGTCAACCCCGACAGAACTGTCGTCGGACAAGTCATCCGAGTCTGTCCAGTTTCGTGGAGGAGAGATCTCTTTCCCAGCCATGATCTCGTCAATCTGCCGACTGTCAATGGATTCATACTTAATCAGCGCCTGAGCCATCGCATCGAGCTTGCCCCGATTTTCGCTGAGAATATCATGCCCCCGCTGATAAGTGCTATCTATGATCTTGCGAACCTCTTCATCAATGACATTCGCGGTTTCATCCGAAACCTGGCTATGGCGCATCATCGAATGACCAAGAAATACCTCTCCCTCTTCCTCGGAATAATTCAAGGGCCCCAGCCGCTCGGACAGGCCCCAGCGGGTGACCATGTTCCGGGCGATTTCGGTTGCCCGCTCAATGTCATTCGAGGCTCCCGTTGTTACCTGATCCTTGCCGAAAACCATCTCCTCGGCGATGCGCCCCCCGAACAAGCTGGAAAGTTGGCTCATCAGACGTTGCTTGCTTATGCTGTAGCGATCTTCTTCAGGGAGAAACATAGTCAAACCCAGGGCGCGTCCGCGAGGAATAATCGTGATTTTGTAAACCGGATCATGTTCGGGCAGATTGAGGCCGACAATGGCATGCCCGGCTTCGTGATAAGCAGTGCGGCGTTTTTCTTCCATACTCATAACCATGGATCGCCGCTCGGCACCCATTATGATCCTGTCCTTGGCCCGCTCGAATGCTTCCATATCCACCGCCCGGCGATTGCCGCGGGCGGCGAACAGCGCCGCTTCATTAGTCAAATTCGCAAGATCCGCCCCGGTAAAACCCGGTGTGGCACGGGCCAAGATCGCTGGGCGCACATCGTCGGACAAGGGTAATTTCCGCATATGAACCTTGAGGATCTGCTCTCTCCCCCGCACGTCAGGCAGGGGCACGGTAACCTGGCGATCGAAGCGTCCCGGACGGAGTAATGCCGGATCCAGCACATCGGGACGATTGGTTGCCGCAATCACAATAACCCCTTCGGTACCCTCAAAACCATCCATCTCGACCAATAATTGGTTAAGCGTCTGTTCCCGCTCATCATGACCCCCACCTAACCCGGCACCACGGTGTCGGCCTACCGCATCGATTTCATCGATAAAAATAATGCAAGGTGCATTTTTTTTAGCTTGCTCAAACATATCCCGAACCCGTGAGGCACCCACACCGACAAACATTTCAACGAAATCGGATCCCGAGATAGAAAAGAACGGAACCTTGGCCTCACCCGCAATGGCCTTGGCGAGCAGGGTCTTTCCTGTCCCCGGCGCGCCGATCATCAATACTCCGCGTGGAATACGCCCGCCAAGACGCTGGAACTTTCCGGGGTCTCGAAGAAATTCGACCAGTTCAGAAACCTCATCCTTGGCCTCATCCACCCCGGCAACGTCGGCAAAAGTCACCTTCACCTGATCCTCATTCATCAATCGGGCCTTGCTTTTCCCGAACGACATCGCCCCTCGACCACCCCCGGCACCCTGCATCATCTGCCGCATGATATAAAACCAAATGCCGATAAATAATATCCAGGGAGCCCAGCTCACCAGGATCTGCATCAACAACGAAGGTTTAGCCGGCGGTTTGGCGTTGATCTGGATCTTATTCTGCAGTAAATCCTTGACTAACCCGGTATGATCATTATTTGGACTATAGGTTGAAAACCTTTCGCCGGAGGTCAACACGCCCTTAATGAAATTCTGCTCGAAACTCACCGACCTTACATTGCCATTATTCACCTCTTGAATAAAGGTTGAGTAATCGATTTTCTGTGCCTGGGGCTTCTTCGGCCCAAAGCTGTTAAAAATCAGCAGTGCAGCGACAACAACAACGCCCGCTAAAAGCAACTGCTTGGTAATGTCATTAAATTTCACTCTAATCCATCCTCCAACACCCCAAATCCTCAGGGCTCAGGCATATTTCACTATAACGCGTCCGACCTTCCTGTGGCTAGTCTTATCCTCAAGGTTGATATCCTTGAGCGAGAAAATAAAATTCTTTGCTGCCTGCGCGTGAAGCCGCGGGCTTGAGCGACCGGACATTTCGATATTTACCCGCAAGCCGCGATTCCAACGCGGTACTACCCAGCCCCATGAAGGCCTTAATAAGAAAACTTCCGCCATCACCCAATGCCAGCTCCGCCATTTCGGCCGCCAAGGAGGACAATTCCACCTGATTTGCTTCATCAACATCGCGTATACCCGTCAAGTTGGGGGCAAGATCGCAAATCACAAGATCGGCCTTGCCGGAAAGCGCCATCAGTACCTCGTTGCGTGTTTGCGCACTGGCCAGATCCCCACGGATAAAACACACCCCGGCAGGAGGAACCATGTCCAGCCGGTCCACTGCCACCACCCGTCCACGGGGAGCCACACCCGCCGCGGCGAGTCGCGTCCATCCCCCGGGTGCGGATCCCAGTTCCAGGATCGATAAGCCCGGCTTGAACAAGCTATGGCGTGCCGCTATTTCCTCCAATTTGAATGCCGCCCTGGATGGCAACCCCCGGTTGCGTGCCCGTCTTACCCAGGGGTCATGAGCCTGGGTCTGCGCCCAGCGCCGTTTCGCCTTGCGCCCGGCCGCCATCAGAACGGTCTCGCCCAAAATTTTCCCAGACTGTGCCATCCGCGCCAATCGCGGCACAATGGTTCTTGCAGATTTCTGCGCTGCCATTGCCGGTTTCTAGAACGGCAGGATCGCGAGAAAGAAAACTTATTCGTAACGAACCTCCAGAATTTCGAGCAGCCGATCACCGCTCGGGGCGGCAACACGAACCTCATCCCCCTCGTGGTGCCCAATCAATGCCCGTGCCAAGGGGGAACCAATTGAAACCAAGCCATCACGAATATCAGCCTCGTCCTCACCGACTATCCGGTAGGTCTGCTCCTCCTGTCCGCCTTCAGAGACAACAACTGTCGCCCCAAATACCACCTTCCCTTCCAATTTAAGGCGGGTAACATCGATTACTTCGGCCAAGGATAGCTTAAACTCGATCTCGCGGATACGGGCCTCGATAAAGCCCTGTTGTTCCTTGGCCGCATGATACTCGGCATTCTCGCGAAGATCACCGTGCGCCCGGGCCTCGGCAATGGCTGCAACCACGCGTGGCCGATCCCGACTTTTCAGACGTTTAAGTTCCTCGCGAAGCATTTCAGCACCGTGAACTGTTAATGGAATACGACTCATGTCGATCTCCTATGCAAGACCTTCAATTCATTAACTCCCGCCATATCGATGTAGTCCATAGCCTGCACCGTCGCCATGGCTGCAGCAATGGTCGTATAGTAGGTTACCTTGTGCGCCACGGCCTCGCGGCGAATTGAAACCGATTCCTCAATCGCCCGTTTGCCTTCGGTCGTATTGACTATCAGGCTGAGTTCATCGTTCTTGATCAGATCAACCACATGCGGGCGACCTTCTCGAACCTTGTTAATCCCCTCGCAGGCCACCCCGGCCGCACAAATCGCCTGCGCCGTACCATGGGTGGCAACCAACTCGAAACCTCGATCCAAAAGCTGGCGAGCCAACCCGATGCAAGCGGGCTTGTCGATATCACGTACCGAAAGCAGTGCCCGGCCGCTTGTTGGAAGTATAACGCCGGAGGCAAACTGGGCCTTGGCGTAGGCCTCGCCGAAGCTCGATCCAGTTCCCATAACCTCACCGGTGGACTTCATTTCCGGACCTAGAATCGGGTCGGCACCGCGAAACTTAATAAACGGAAATACCGACTCTTTTACCGAGTAATACCCGGGCCGTGGCATCTTGGTAACTCCCTGCGTCTCCAAAAGGCGCCCTGCCATGGCCAGCGCCGCCACCCGGGCCAAGGGCAATCCGGTTGCCTTGGAAACAAAGGGTACCGAGCGCGATGCCCGCGGGTTGACCTCCAACACATGAATCAAGCTGTTTTGAATGGCAAACTGGACATTCATCAGCCCGATCACACCCAGATCACGAGCCATCAATTCAACCTGTCGGGTAATTTCTGCTTGAACCTCGACCGACAAGGTATGCGGAGGCAAGGAGTAACCTGAATCGCCCGAATGGACTCCCGCCTGTTCAACGTGTTCCATAATACCGCCAATCACTACCCGCTCGCCATCGGCGACCGCATCGACATCCACTTCAATCGCCGCATCCAAAAAGTGGTCAAGTAACACCGGAGAATTATTTGATAAGGTAATGGCGCGATGCATGTATTCGAGTAAATCTTCTTCGTTATACACCGTTTCCATTGCCCGCCCCCCTAACACATAGGAAGGCCGCACGATAAGCGGAAAGCCAACATCAGCCGCCAACCTGAGTGCTTCGGCCTCGGTATGCGCGGTGTAGTTGACCGGCTGGCGCAAGCCGAGTCGGTTAATAAGCCGTTGGAAGCGTCCCCGGTCCTCGGCCCGGTCGATGGCATCGGGAGAGGTTCCGATTATGGGCACCCCCGCCGCCTCAAGCGGTCGGGCCAGCTTAAGCGGTGTCTGTCCGCCGAATTGCACGATTATTCCCTCGGGCTGCTCCCGCGCAATAATCTCAATCACATCCTCGAACGTCAACGGCTCGAAATACAGGCGGTCCGAAATATCAAAATCGGTAGAAACCGTCTCCGGGTTGCAATTCACCATGATGGTCTCGAATCCGACCTCCTTCAACGCCAGAGAGGCATGCACACAACAATAGTCAAATTCGATACCCTGCCCGATCCGATTAGGCCCCCCGCCAAGTATCATGATCTTGCGCCGATCGGTAGGCTCAGCCTCGCTCTCTTCTTCATAAGTCGAATACAAATAGGCCGTAGTGGAAGGAAATTCCGCGGCACACGAATCCACCTGTTTGTAGACCGGGCGCACCCCATGGCGCCAACGTAACGCCCTGACCTTATCTTCATGACAATCGAGCAGGCGGGCGATACGCCGGTCGGAAAAGCCAAGCCGCTTGATGCGCAACAAACGATCGTGATCCAGCACCCCCATCCCCCCCGCAACAATACCCCTCTCTTCCTCGACCAAACGCTTCAACGTGGCCAGATACCATGGGTCGATATGGGTAGCCTGCTGGATCTTATCAAGCGTGTATCCGGCGCGGAATGCGTCGGCAACATACCACAGGCGACGCGGTCCGGTCTGGCGTAATTCACGCATCAACCGATCATGCGATTCCGGACCTTCATCCCGCCACATAGGGTCGAGCCCATCGACCCCGGACTCCAGGCTACGCATAGCCTTTTGCAGGGATTCGGTAAAACTCCGGCCAATGCTCATGGCCTCGCCCACCGAATGCATCTGCGTGGTCAATCGGTCACTCGCTCCCGGAAACTTGGCAAAATCGAAACGGGGTATTTTAGTTACCACATAATCGATAGACGGCTCGAAAGAGGCTGGAATCAAGCCACCGGTAATATCGTTCCTAAGCTCATCGAGCGTGTAGCCTACGGCCAGCTTTGCCGCCACCCGCGCAATCGGGAACCCGGTTGCCTTCGATGCCAGGGCGGAGGAACGCGACACCCTCGGGTTCATCTCTATGACAAACATCCGGCCTATTACGGGATCGACCGCAAACTGCACATTGGAACCCCCGGTCTCCACCCCAACCCGGCGCAACACCGCTAACGAAGCATCGCGCATGCGCTGGTACTCCTTGTCGGTGAGCGTCTGTGCCGGCGCCACGGTGATCGAATCACCCGTATGCACCCCCATGGGATCCAGGTTCTCAATGGAACAGACAATGATGCAATTATCCTTGCAGTCGCGTACCACCTCCATTTCGAACTCTTTCCAGCCCAGCAACGACTCCTCGATCAAAAGCTCCGAAGTGGGTGAAAGATCCAGCCCCACCTCACAGATTTCCACGAATTCATCCCGGTTGTAAGCAATGCCGCCACCGGATCCGCCAAGAGTAAAAGAGGGCCGAATGATGGTAGGGAACCCCACCCCGCGCTGAATCTCAAGTGCCTCTTCCAGGTTATGCGCCATCCCTGAACGCGGCGTCTCCAGCCCGATTTCATGCATAGCCTCACGAAACCGCTCCCGGTCCTCGGCAACATCGATCGCCTTACGTGAGGCCCCGATCAACTCTACTCCATGTTTTTCGAGTACGCCTTCACGGACCAGGTCGAGGGCACAGTTAAGCGCGGTCTGCCCACCCATGGTCGGTAGCAACGCGTCGGGCCGTTCCCGCTCGATCACGCTCGCCACGGTCTTCCAGTGTATCGGCTCGATATAGACTGCATCGGCGGTCTCCGGGTCGGTCATGATGGTGGCCGGGTTGGAATTCACCAGCACCACCCGGTAACCCTCTTCACGCAGAGCCTTGACGGCCTGAGTGCCGGAATAATCGAATTCACATGCCTGGCCGATCACAATCGGTCCAGCTCCGATCACCAGGATTGTCGCCAAATCGCCACGTCGGGGCATCAGCCGGCCCTCATCAGATCGATAAATCGTTGAAACATGGGGGCTGCATCATGGGTTCCGGGACCGGCCTCCGGGTGTCCTTGAAAGCCTATGGCCGGAACATCGCACCGGGCAATGCCCTGTAGGGTACCGTCGAACAGCGATACATGCGTCTGCCTCAGCGTATCGGGCAGGCTATCCCCGTCGATCGCAAACCCGTGGTTCTGGCTCGTAATCCACACCTGGCGGGTCCCCAGCTCAAGCACCGGATGGTTGGCCCCGTGATGCCCGAATTTGGTCTTGACGGTAGATGCTCCACTCGCCAGCCCCAGCAACTGATGCCCGAGACAAATTCCCAGCAGGGGAATTCCCGCCGCGAGGAGCTCACGGGTTGCTGCAATAGCATAGCCGCAGGCAGCAGGATCTCCTGGGCCGTTCGAGAGCACCACCCCATCGGGATTGGACGCCAGTACCTGGGCGGCAGGAGTCCGGGCCGGGACCACCCGCACCGAGCATCCCTGACTGACCAGTGAGCGGAGAATATTGCGTTTGACGCCGAAGTCATACACCACGACCCGAAAATGCATCGGTTCCATCTGCCTGCCGCCCCACAGGGGTTCGCTCCAGTCATAGGCGGATCGGGTACTCACACTTTCCGTCAAATCCATACCCACAAGTCCGGGGAAGGCGCATGCGCGCTCCCGGGCTTCCGTTTCATCCAGCCCGGTGGCCAGGCAGCCGGACAGTGCTCCCCGGGTACGCAAAATCCGAGTAAGACGGCGCGTATCCACGCCGCTAATTGCCGGACGTCCCGCCTCCAGCAAAAAATCGGGTAACGACCCACGGGCGCGCCAACTCGAGGGGCCCGGACCGGCTTCACGGACAATCAGTCCTTCGGCATGAACCGCATCCGATTCCATGTCCTGGGGGTTAACGCCCACATTGCCAATATGAGCCGCGGTCAGGCAAACCAATTGGCGGGTATAGGAGGGGTCACTCAGGATTTCCTGATAACCACTCATGGCGGTATTGAACACGACTTCTCCAACCGCCACCCCGGGCGCACCAAAAGAGTCACCCCGGAAGATGCTGCCGTCCTCCAGGGCCAGAATAGCGGTATGCAACACGGATCCCTCGCTTGGATAAAGCCTCGCACGAGCGGTGCCGAATTAAAAGGCCCCGTCGGCGGGTTATTGTAACGGGTGCTCAATTTTTGCGCGTGAGCAAGACCTCACCGATATGATAGCGCCCGGGCGACCGGAGGCTCAACACTTGCGCTGCGGCCAACGCTCCCCGGGCAAAAATTCCTCGATCATGTACCCGGTGGACAAGCTCCAGGCGCTCGCCATCACCGAGAAAAAACACGGTATGCTCCCCGGGAACGCGCCCTCCACGCAAGGCGGCATAGCCTACCTCATCCCCATTCCGAGGTGTCGCACGAATCCGTCCCGGATTGGTACCCCCGGCGGCACGTCCCAGCATCAAAGCCGTCCCCGAGGGAATATCGGACTTGCCCCGGTGGTGCAACTCCAGAATTTCCACATCGAAGCCCGGGCCCAGCCTGTGCGCGGCCCGCGTAACCAATTCCTCCATCACCGCCATGGCCGGGCTGAAATTAGCGGCATACAAGACAGGAATGAATTCCGCCGCCCGCGCCAATGCGGTTTCACCCGATTGATCGAGCCCCGTGGTTCCGCAAACCCAGGCCGCTCCACACAGAATCGCCGCCTCGCCAATCATGGGACAGGCCTGGGCAATGGAAAAATCAATTACGACATCACAGCCGCCCACCACCTCGCCTGGGGGCGTAAAAACCACTCCCTGCACCCCGGCTCCAACCACCTCACCCACGTCTCGGCCCCGCCATCGGCTGTTCGGACCGACCCAGGCGGCACACAGGCGAAAATCTCCGGGTGACAAGGACAGATGACGCACCAATTCCCGGCCCATGCGTCCACTTGCGCCGGCAATGGCAACGGCAATACTCATCCGGCTAACTGTTCAAAAAAACTTTTAACCTTACCCGCCCAACTCTCATTTTCGGCAGGCCGGTGACGCACACCGCCCGCCCGCAGACTAGCATCCAACTGTTCAACGAGGCGTTTCTGCTCGACAGTGAGGTTGACCGGCGTTTCCACCCGCACAACGCAGTAAAGATCACCACGCCCGCCGTGAGGTGTCGGCAACCCCTTTCCCCGCACCCGGAGATGGCGCCCACTCTGGGTTCCGGCCGGGATTCTGAGCGTGCCCTGCCCCTCCAAAGTAGGGATTTCCACCTCGGCGCCGAGCACAACATCGGCATAGCCAACCGGAAGTTCACAAATTAAATCGGCACCATCACGCCGAAAAATTGGATGCGGTTTAATATGGATTTGCACGTACAAATCTCCGGATGCGGCACCACGAGGTCCGGCGTCACCCTGACCGGAAAGCCGGATCAATGTACCCTCATCCACACCACGTGGAATCCGTACACGCAACCGCGATATCTTGCGCTCGAAGCCATTGCCGCGGCATTCGGGGCAGGGGGTACCGATAACCTCACCCCGCCCACGACACTGCGGACAGGTCTGCTGGAGGGTGAAGAACCCCTGCTGTATGCGAACCTGACCCTGACCGCCGCAACTAGGACACACGCCCGGTTTGCTGCCCGGTGCAGCCCCGGTGCCACGGCAAACCCCACAACCGACCCGCCGTGGTACCTCGATAACAATATCCCCGCCCCGTGCAACTTGTTCGAGTTCGATCTCAAGTTCATAACTGAGATCCTCGCCCCGTTGGGTCCGGCGACGCCCTCCGCCCATGCCGAAGATATCTCCAAAGATATCCCCGAAAATATCGGCCGGGTCCACGTGGCCGGCCCCTCCCCCCATTCCCGCCCCGGCGCGCACGCCGGCGTGGCCGAATTGGTCGTAGGCTTGCCGCTTGGAGGAATTGCTCAATACTTCGTAGGCCTCACCCAATTCCTTGAAGCGCTCGGCGGCTCCCGGGTCACCCGGATTGCGATCCGGGTGATATTTCATCGCCAGCCGCCGATAGGCTTGCTTTATTTCAGCCGGAGAGGCACCCCGGCTAACACCCAACACCTCGTAATAATCGCGTGCCATAACTACCGTTCACCACCAGGGCCCGCCGAGGTGCAATACCTCATAAGCAAAATCACTTCTTCTCATCCTTCACTTCTTCGAACTCCGCATCGACCACATCTTCCTCCTTGGTAGCGTCGCTGCTACTCGCTGCCGATGCCGCATCGCCGGCGGCAGCCTGGGCCTGCGCTTGCTGCGCATTTTGGACCAGCTTAGCCGACGCCTCTCCCAACGCCCGGGTCTTGGTTTCGATACGGATCTTGTCATCCCCCTTGACCGCCTCGCGCAATTCGGCAATGGCGGACTCCAATTCCGCCCGCTCGGCGCCCCCCACCTTTTCACCCAATTCCTGGAGGGATTTTTCGCTCGCATGGATCAGCGCATCGGCCTGATTACGGGCATCGACCAACTCCCTGGCCTTTCGATCTTCTTCGGCATGGGCTTCGGCATCGTGCACCATCCGCTGCACTTCCTCCTCGCTCAGCCCGGAAGAGGCCTTGATCTCAATCCGATTTTCCTTCCCCGTGGCCTTATCCTTCGCCGAAACATGCAAGATGCCGTTAGCATCAATATCAAATGTAACCTCGATCTGCGGCATTCCCCGGGGAGCCGAAGGAATGTCGGTTAAGTCGAACCGCCCCAGAGACTTGTTATCACGTGCCATTTCACGCTCTCCCTGAAGCACATGCACCGTGACCGCCGTCTGGTTGTCATCGGCCGTGGAGAATACCTGGGTTGCCTTGGTCGGAATGGTCGTATTCTTATCAATCAACTTGGTCATCACCCCACCCAGAGTTTCGATACCCAACGAGAGCGGGGTTACGTCAAGTAACAATACATCCTTGACCTCACCGCCGAGTACCCCGCCCTGGATCGCGGCGCCAATAGCCACGGCCTCATCCGGATTAACGTCTTTACGGGGTTCTTTACCGAAGAATTTTTTCACGGTTTCCTGAACCTTGGGCATACGGATCTGCCCACCGACCAGAATCACGTCATTGATCTCGGAAACCGTAAGGCCAGCATCTTTGAGGGCCACCTTGCAGGGTTCAAGCGTTCGTTCGATCAGCTCTTCCACCAACGCCTCAAGCTTGGCTCGCGTCAGTTTGACGTTGAGATGCTTGGGACCACTCTGATCAGCCGTGATATAGGGCAGGTTCACCTCGGTCTGTTGTGCCGAAGATAACTCGATCTTCGCCTTCTCGGCAGATTCTTTAAGGCGCTGCATGGCCAGCGGATCCTTGCGTACATCGATGCCCTGCTCTTTCTCGAACTCCCGGGCAAGATAGTCAATCACCTGTTTATCGAAGTCCTCACCACCCAGGAAGGTATCGCCGTTGGTGGCTAAAACCTCGAATTGGTGCTCGCCATCTATCTCCGCAATCTCAATGATCGATATGTCGAAGGTCCCCCCCCCCAGATCATAGACGGCGATTTTCTGATCCCCATGTTTCTTGTCCATCCCATAGGCCAAGGCCGCCGCGGTGGGCTCATTAATAATTCGTTTGACATCCAGACCAGCAATCTTTCCGGCATCCTTGGTGGCCTGACGCTGGGAGTCGTTGAAGTATGCCGGTACGGTAATAACGGCCTCCGTGACCGCTTCTCCAAGATAGTCCTCGGCAGTTTTCTTCATCTTCTGCAATACTCGTGCGGAGATTTCGGGAGGGGCCATCTTCTTACCTTGGACATCAACCCAAGCATCACCATTATCGGCCTTGACAATCCCGTACGGCACCATATCGATATCGCGCTGCACAACTGCATCATCAAAACGCCGGCCAATCAAACGTTTGATTGCAAAGAGCGTATTTGCGGGGTTGGTTACCGCCTGGCGTTTGGCCGGTTGACCCACGAGGACTTCATCGTCTTTGGTAAAGGCAACGATGGAAGGCGTGGTCCGATCTCCCTCACTGTTCGGAATCACCTTGGGCTTGCCCCCTTCCATAACCGCAACACAGGAGTTGGTCGTCCCTAAATCGATACCAATGATCTTGCTCATGAATCCTCTCCGTTTAAATTCAATCAATATAAATGGCTTTGACCCCAGCCTATTTGGGGGCCAACCCGCATGGTTTCAAGCGTCCCCAGGGCGGGATACGATAACCCGCGCCGGGCGCAGCAACCGTCCATGCAATCGATAACCTTTCTGAACCACCTGAAGTACCGTGTCGGCAGGCTCGGAACTCGGTTGCGTAGCCATTGCCTCATGCACATTGGGATCGAAGGGCTCCCCCATGGGATCAATCGGCTCGATGTGGTGCCGGGAAAGGATATCGTGCAGCAACCGAATAGTCATTTCCAGGCCCTCACGCAAAGACTCCGGCGCAGCGGCGGCGGCGGCAAGCGCCAGTTCCAGGCTGTCAATCACGGGTAAAAGATCAGCGGCAAAATGCTCCAACCCATGGCGCCGCACCGAATCCAGCTCGCGGGCAAACCGCCGCCGGACATTCTCCAACTCCGCCGCCAAACGCAGAGAACGCTCCTGGTGTTCGCCGATTTCAGCGCGCGCGGCTTCAAGCTGATCTTCCAGCGTCGCCGTATCATTTACCTCTGGATTACCCGGACTTTCGCCTTCGGCTCGCGACTCTTGAGTAGAAACACCCGCGGCTTCCACTTCGGGTGTCGGGGACGGGATACCCGAATCCTTGCTCATCGATTGATCCTCTGATAAATTTAGGTCAATGCCTAGCTTTGTGGGGGCAAACCGCCATCATTCAAGGCCGAACCCAGCAGGCGCGCAGTTACATCCACCACGGGGATCACTTTCTGGTATGCCATCCGCGTAGGTCCGATAACTCCAACTACCCCTAGGGGGCGATCCTGGGGGCCATAGCTTGCCGTCACTATACTCAAATCCCCAAGTACCGCATAACCGGATTCCTCACCGATAAATACCTGAACTCCAGGGGCCGCGAGCGCCCGATCCAGGAGATTCAGGATATCACGCTTATCGCTGAAGGCCTCGAACAAGCTCTTAAGCCGATCGACATCGGCCAATTCGGCCACTCCCATCAGGTTGGTCTGGCCCGCCAACATGAAATCAGGATCCGGCATACTACCCTCGGAAAGCAAACGTTCGCCTACCGCCAACGCAGCCTGGACAATCTCGTTCATGCTGTGCATATCCATGCGCATTGCCATAAGCAACCCGGCGCGCACATCGGCAAGCGTACGCCCGCTGAACTGTCCATTGAGATATCCTGCGGCGGCGTTCAGCATCTGTTCCGAATAGTCCTGCTCGAACTCCAGTACCCGATTCTGCACTTCATTATCAATCTGCACCAGAATCGCTAAAACCCTATGATCAGACAAGCGCAGAAATTCAATATGCCGCCAGGAAGCGGCATTTCGCCGCGGCACACTGACCAACCCCGCCATCCGCGTAATGCTGGCCACTGCCCGCGAAGCCTGAGTGGTAATCCCTCTGGCGCCCTCCTCGGTCGAGGAGATCCCGGCCCGCAACCGCTGTAATTCGTCGGCACTCAAAGGTTCAATTTTGAGTAAACTGTCAACAAACAGCCGGTAACCCCGCTGGGTCGGTATACGGCCGGCGGACACATGCGGCGAAGTAATCAACCCAAGATCCTCCAAATCCGCCATGAGATTGCGAATGCTCGCCGGCGACAATCCCAAAGTAAGATCCCGTGAAAGTACCCGTGATCCCACCGGGCGACCATCCCGAATATAACGCTCGATCAGTCCCCGTAATACCGCCTGAGTCCGCTCATCCAGATCAGGAGGGGGCTTGTTGGGAATAAATGGATTCGGCGGGGAAATCATGATGAATACTTTGCCATTTATGCCAATGCCGTATCATGAAAGCATGATTCTACCGGGAAAATCTTAATGCTTCAAACTCCGAATAACCGAACGGCATTAGTCACCGGCGCCAGTGCCGGGTTCGGCGCGGCCATTGCCCGAATCCTGGCCGCAAACGGCTGGCGGGTCGTAATCGCCGGGCGCCGGATCGAGCGTCTGCGGGATCTGGCCGAATCCACAGATGGAAACCTGTATCCGTTGCCTTTCGATATTCGCACGCGCACCGCCGTAAATCAGGCCCTGGCTACAATACCCGAGGAATTTTTGCCAATTGAGGTACTGGTCAACAACGCCGGGCTTGCTCTCGGGCTTGAACCATCCCAGCGCGCCTCGTTGGATGACTGGGAGATCATGATCGATACCAATATCCGGGGGCTGACTTACCTCACCCACGCCTTGTTACCCAGCATGGTCGAATCCGGACGCGGCCATATTATCAACCTGGGTTCGGTCGCAGCGGATAACCCCTATCTCGGCAGCAATGTTTATGGTGCAACCAAAGCCTTTGTACGCCAATTTACACGCAATCTGCGTGCCGATTTGCTCGGAACCGGAGTACGCGTAACCGAAATCGCACCGGGACTGGCGGAAACCGAATTTTCGATTATTCGCTTCAAGGGAGACCGGAAACAGGCGGCAAATGTTTACCGTGGACTCGAACCACTGCATCCGGCCGACATTGCTCACACCGTCATATGGGCCATTGAACAACCGCCCCACGTCAACATCAACCTGATTGAACTCATGCCCACCGCCCAGGCATGGGGACCTTTAGAGGTCTGTCGGACTTAGAGACAATCTGCTGCGGTAGCAGGACAGCAGCCAAAATATCTTTAATTCCTCATTACATAGACCCACTATGCGCCGCAAAATCAGAAATGTTTTGACTCCCCTCCTTAGCCTACTCGCTACGATGGCCTAAGCTCGACAGGCTCCGACCGTTCGACATAGGACATCATCTACTCTGGGGCATGTGCCATCCCGGAAAATCCGGGAGGCACCTGGCTAGAGCCGATAAAGCAGGCGATTACCGGATCACACCCGATACCGACCAGTCGCGTACAACCCCGGCAGGAAATCCGTTATGAGGCATTTCTCGAAGGCCCGAAGGAGAACCCCAGACGAGATTTCATGATGCGGTCGATGAAGTGCAAACCGCAATCCCGGTAAAACCCAGCGGCATAAAAATACAACCCGTACCGGCACAACCTACCCGAGTAAATTCACAGCAGATAATTCCGCTTAGCGGATCGTGGCTGCCGTCTGCGGGATTGGTGCAGTAGGGGTGGCTTGGTTCTTGGGCGCCTGGTATCTTACCCAGGTCTCGGTCCTATAGAAGATCCAGATATAGCCACGCAACTTGAGGTCCTTACCATTACCGGTGAACCACATCCGGCAGTTGTAGGTCTTGCCTTTGGTCGGATCATAGCATTTACCCTTACCCCAGGCATGCTGTTTCGGAAGATATTGGAAGCCCGTCAGGATGTTGAGCCCTAGAACCGCCCGGTCACGCAGACGCTTATCGGGGTTATGTCGATCGATCTTCGGCTTGCCGGCAAGCGACTTGACTTTGTAATTTGCAGGATAATCCGGCTGCTTGAGCCAGATGATCTTGCCATAAAACTTACCATCCGCGCCCCGGTAGATCCGTACATGGGATTTGTTGTTGGGCGTCACCCAAACCCCGGTGACCATAGCGGCAGGCTGGGCAGAAGTAATCGGGGCCGGTTGGGCGGCGAAAACCGGAAGGGAACCCATCAGCACACCCATCAGAAGAACACTTTGAACTCGCATGGCTGGATATTCCGTAACAGGAGGGTGTTAATTCTGTCACCCTCCAGGCATAGTTGCAAGTCTAGCCCGACGCCAGACCGCTCCGTCGAAGTCCAGATTACCTCCCGAGATAATCGCCGCAGTAGCGCCCTTTCCCCGAGGGATCCCACCTTGAAACAAAGCCGCCAGTACGGTCGCCGCCGAAGGTTCAATCACCATTTTCGCCACTTCCACCGCCCAGCGGGTCGCCGCAAGAATGGCCGCCTCGTCAACCGTGACCAGATCGGCAAGTCCAGATTCCAGCACCGGGAAGGTCACCTCACCCACTTGGGCACGCAATCCGTCGGCACAGGTCTCGACCCGATCCAGAGCCACTCGGCATCCAGCATCGAGCGAACGTCGGGTATCATCGGCGCCCGCCGGCTCCACCCCGATAATGGCCAGTGAACGGGACAGCCATCGGGCCGCAAGGATGGCTCCCGCACACAAGCCTCCGCCACCAACCGGAACAACCAGGGTACCCAGCTCGGGTAGGGCTTCCAACAACTCGATCGTTGCACTCGCCTGGCCTGCAATAACTCGGGCATCATCATAGGGATGGATCATTACGGCACCGGTGGCAGCGAGGACCTCGGCCAACCGGGCCTCCCGATCCTCCTGACTCGGACCACAATCGATCACCTCGCCACCGAAATATTTCACAGCAGCGCGTTTCGATGCTACAGCACTCCGGGGCATTACCACCTGGCACCTGGCGCCGGCTTCCCGTGCCGCCCAGGCCAGGGCGGCACCATGATTGCCGGATGAGTGAGTTGCAACCCCCCGCTTTAACTCAGCCTCGGAAAGCGAGCGTACCGCGTTGGCGGCCCCACGCACCTTAAACGCACCGACCGGTTGAAATTGCTCGCATTTCAACCACACATCTTCGCCATAGACCCGTTTCAATGCCGCCGGGCGCAACACCGGCGTATGTGCTACCCGGGCAGCCAAGCGGGTACGTGCCGCAGCGATCTCCGCCGCGGCCGGCGGCCGCACCCAATCACCCGGACAAACCGCTCGACATTCTGCTATCGTGTCATCCATCGTTTTACTCCTGTAATTACCGTTGAAACGTCCGCCCTCGATTTCTGCCCGCGAACTGCATCGCCGTATTTCCGCTGGGGAATCTGCCGTGATCATCGATGTGCGCGAACCCGGTGAGTATTGGCTCATACATATCAAGGGAGCCATCTCGCTGCCGCTTGGTCAGTTCGATTCCGCCGCCCTGGAGGAATGCCTACAAGCGCGGCAGTGCCCCCCGGGGGTCCAAATCTACCTTGTCTGCCGCACCGGATATCGCTCGTATGAAGCCTGGAGACGCATCGTAGCCTCTTTTCCCCGGGCGATAATCGTTGGGGATGGGACACTGGCCTGGGCTCAAGGCAAGCTTCCCGTCCATATTGGCACCGCCGCCAACCCCGACCCTTGCTCCCGCCGTCGGGATCGGCCCCGCCAAGGGCCATCTCCGGAAGCGGTACAACATAAGCTACGGAACTCATCAGGCCACACGGACACTTGGCGGGCCTAGTCCCGGGGCCTATCTAAACGAATCCACCTCCAGGTCTCCATTAGTTTCCATCCACTCTAATAACAAAACCCGGACCAGCCCGCCTTCTGGGATTCTGTCAGGCCTGGGCATAATTCGCCACGCTGGTGGGATAGCAGCCAAAAATACCGTCCCACAGCCGCCAAGCTCCTCAGAACCAGAAACATTTTGACTCACTTCCTTAGCCTACTCGCTACGGTGACCTAAGCTCGACAAGCTTCTAGTCCTTTCCACCGGCATATTCGGGCAAAAATAATTGTCGGCGATAATACGCCAGTTCGGCGATGGATTCCTCGATATCGGCTAGGGCTTCATGCGTGCTCTTCTTACCGAATCCTGCCACAATTTGGGGCGCCCACCGCTTGGCAAGTTCCTTAAAAGTACTGACATCTACCTGCCGATAGTGAAAAAACGCCTCTAAAGTAGGCATGAACCGAGCTAGAAAGCGCCGATCCTGGCAAATAGAATTACCACACATGGGAGAGGCCCGCTCGGGAACGTGTTGGCGCAAGAATTGGAGCGTACGGTGTTCGGCTTCCGCGGCGTCAATTGAGCTGGAGCGTACCCGCTCGATCAGCCCCGAGGCGGAATGATGCTCCACATTCCAGCGATCCATTGCGGCCAGCACGGGATCCGGCTGATGAATAGCAAGCACCGGCCCCGTGGCCACGGGACGCAATTGCTTGTCGGTTACTACCGTTGCGATCTCGAGAATTCGATCAGACCGGGAATCGAGGCCGGTCATCTCAAGATCAATCCAAATCAGATTCTCAGGACTGAATGACACGAAAGCACTCACGCACAAATTTCTTTTATTGTAGCGATATCGACACAGACTGCCGAATTCAGAGACCTATGATCTCCTTTCTCGAACTAAGGGGATTGGGGATTACCGATTATCAATACCAAGAAATCGGAGGAGCAGGAATTTGAGTAATAATGGGGATATCCTGTTTCGTCGATCATTCTACTCTCCAGCATAAAGGTCAAAAAATACGGGTATTCTCCCGCCTGTAAGTCACCTTCACCCTTCCAAATCCATTAAGTTCACCAGGATAAGCAGCCGTTATACTCCCGCAATAAGAACCTCCGGCAATAGCAACTCGAATCGGGTTACAGGCTCTAAACCCGACAACCTCCTGCAAAGAACTCAGATCCATTTAAACGCTTCATATCACTCCCAAAGAATGCGGCTACGAGGGAAAACCAGTGTAAACCGGCTTCCTTGGCCGAGCTCGCTTTCGATGCATAACCGCGCACCATGACGTTCGGCCACGTGCTTGACGATAGCCAGCCCCAGGCCCGTCCCCCCACTGCGCGCGGAACGACCCTTGTCAACCCGGTAAAACCGTTCGGTCAGCCGGGGAATATCCCGCGCGGGGATTCCGATTCCATCGTCTTCCACATACAACTGTGCATTCGCTCCGACAACCCGCCAAGTAATCCGGATATGCCCCGTATCGGAGGTATACTTCAACGCATTAGAAAGCAGGTTCCTTACTGCACTTTCCAACTCGGCCTCATCCCCCAGCACCCGCGCTTCGGTCTGTATATCCAATTCCATATACCGCTGTGCAATGGCTGCCGAATAGGTCTGGGCGCGCACCCGCCGCAACAGTTGTGGTATCGCCACGGGAATCCGCTCGGGGAGCTGAAGCCCGGATTCGAGACGGGCTAATGTCAACAAGTCATTAACGATCGCTCCCATGCGTCGGACCTCCCGATTGAGCGCCGCAACGGGTTCGATCCAGGTGGCAGGAATTTCGGGATCGTCGGCTAGAAGTTCCACATAACCGGAAACCACGGTAAGCGGACTTTTTAGTTCATGCGAAACATTCGCGACAAAGTCGTGCCGCACCCGCTCGAGCCGCTTCAAGCGAGTCATATCGCGTGCAAGAATCAGTGTACGTCCATCGTCTCCGTAGGACGTTATCTGAACCATCAATTCGGTATCGGGAGCCGACGGTGAGGGCATCTCTATTGAGCCAGATTTATCGCTAGCGGCAAGTCGGTCAATCAAAATCGGATCGCGTACCAGCTGCATCAACGGCCGGCCCGTATCTTCCGGCCTCAGCCCGAACCATCGCCGACCGACCGCATTAGCCCACTGAATCGTCCCATGCCGATCGAGTACCAACGCGGCATCGGGCATGGCCCGGGCAAAGGTCACCAATTCGCGCCGCAACCGTCCTAGATCGCCCCGAAGAGCCGCATCGGCGCGATGGCAACGGCGGCAATAATCCCCAACTTCCCTGACCAATCCACCACCAGCGAAATAAAGTTCGGTACCTCGCCTCAATCGCCAGAGCAATAACCCGAGCATCCATAAGCGCCACCCCAGCACTGCGGCCAAGCCACCGGCGATCCCCCACGCTAGGTTTCCGACAGCGATACCGATACCCGCTCCAATGCCGACAAACAGGAGTGCCCAGGCAATCTCAATTCCCCAGGCGCGGCGCATTTAGCCCCCCACTCTGGAAAATCGATATCCAGCTCCACGCACGGTGGCTATCCGTTCGGCATGTCCGCAAGGTTCAAGCGCTCGCCGCAAACGGCGCACGTGTACATCCACGGTCCGCTCCTCGATATCGGCATCCTGACCCCATACCCGATCGAGTAACTGGCGGCGGCTGAACACCCGGCCGGGATTGCGCATCAAAAACGCCAGCAGGCGAAACTCGGCAGGTGCGAAACTCAATGCAGAGCCATTCACCCGGACCTCATGCGCGGCCAGATCGACGATCAAATCGCCCGCCGTCAACCGCTCTCCACCGGCGGTACCACTGCGCCGGAAAACCGCTCGAATCCTGGCCGTCAATTCCCGCGGCGAGAATGGCTTGGTAATGTAATCATCGGCCGACTTCAGCCCTAGTACTTTATCGGTTTCCTCCCCCCGCGCGGTAAGCATGATAATAGGAATGTCGCCGAAGCTCTCGTCGCGCCGCAGCGCCCGGGCAAATTCCAAACCGCTCTGATCCGGCAACATCCAATCCAACAACAGCAAATCCGGCGGGCGCGCCGCCAACGCATGCCGGGCGGCATTAACAGCGCCAACCACCTCTACTGTGAATCCTTCGCGACGCAGGGAAAGTGCCGTCATTTCGGCAATGGCCGTATCATCTTCAACCAGCAGAATACGCATCCCAAGGCCCCGTCCTGTTAGTTAACTTTCAGTTTAGCGGCGGTTTATGACGTTTACGTGACCTGGGCTCGGCAACTCGATCGCGTAGATACACCGGGCAGGCCTGCTCTGCCCTGAGCACATGCCCGGTAGCCAACTCAAGGGCCCCCAACCAGGCAACCGCCGATGCATCGGGAACCAGATCGGCGTCCATTGCGGTAAAGGCCAGGCCCGCATGATTCAGCAAAAGAGCGCCGCTGCCCGCCCCGGCCCATGCTCCCGGAGCCGGCACCACCTCCGCTATCCGATCGATCCGCTCATTGCCGCACAGCAGGGGAGCTTGCCCGGAGCACTCATAGCACGCCCAATAAATTTCACCTTGACGGGCATCCATCGCGGCGACAATACGCTCCCAGCCATGCGCCCGGTGGGCTCTCCAGGCCAGTGCGGCAAGATCCGAAATCGCAACCAGCGCCAGATTGCCGCCTAATCCAATCCCCTGGGCGAGAGCGATCGCCAAGCGCAGCCCGGTAAACGCGCCGGGGCCACGCCCGAAAGCAACCGCATCCAAGTCGCAAAACTCCAGCTCGGCCTTATGCAATAAATCTATCAATGCCTCCATGACCCTTCCCGGGTGGGGCCGAGAACTCTCCCAATCACCGAGAATCCGCCGATCTTGCCACAAGCAGAGCGAGACTTTCGCCGGGGCGGCATCAATGGCAATCAAACGCATACAGCCATACCTCAGACATTGCGTCGCAAAAAAGCTTTGGCACGAGCCTGATCCCGGGTTCGCGCGAAGGGAGGGAGGCTATCCAGGAAGGCCTTGCCATATGGCTTGGAAGAAAGGCGGGGATCGGCGATCATCAGCACGCCGCGGTCGGACTCACCTCTGATTAACCGCCCCGCCCCCTGTTTAAGCGCCATGACCGCTTCAGGCAACTGGATGTCGATAAACGGCCGGCCGCCACAGGAACGACAGTATTCCAGGCGAGCCGCAAACAGGGGATCCGCCGGAGAAGCAAAAGGGAGACGATCGATAATTACCAGAACCAAGGCATCCCCCTTGACATCCACGCCTTCCCAAAAACTGGCCGTGCCCAACAGCAGGCCATTACCCACGGCACGAAAAGTGTCAAGCAAATATCCCCGGGGGGCCTCCCCCTGCACGAACAAAGGATACCCTAATTGCTCGGCCCGCAACCAGAGCGCCGCCCGCCGGCAGGCATTCCAACTGGTAAACAGTAGGAAACACCCCCCCTCCGCGGCCCGGATCAATGGCACAGCCTTTCTCAGTACCCCCTCGGTGTATCCTTTCTCATGCACGGGTACAAGCCCACGGGGAAGGTAGAGCAGCCCTTGCTCGGCATGGCGGAAAGGACTTTGAACCTGCAAGGTACGCGCAGTATCCAGTCCCAGCTCGCGCAGGATGGCAGTAAATTCCCCAGCCACGCTTAAGGTGGCGGAAGTGAAGATCCAGCTTGCCTGCCCGGCGCGACGCCATGCATCCAGATGGAGTCCGATTTCAAGCGGTGTCCGGCGAAACACAAGATTTTCCCCGGTACCCTGCTCCACCCAAGAAAAATTCTGAATATCCCCCGGGGACTCATCCGCATAGGCCACCAAATGCCGTGCGATCCCGCGCGCGCGTTCCCGCAGCGTTTCCCACTCCGGAACCGGCTCCAGTATCTCGATGAGTTCATGGATGGCAGCCAACAGGCGACTTACCCCGGCAGTGAACTTGGCTGCCACTTCGCTCCACGCCCGCCGCGGGGGGTCAAGCCGATGCGGTAATGCACGCAACGCGGCTTCGACAGCGTTCAAGACCCGCTGCAGCGTTTTTTCCCTCATTTCGGGCAATCTATTTAAATCACCGAGCAGATCCTTTACCTGGCCCAGCGAGACCGTTTCCCCCAGGTTCATACGCGCCGTTTCAGGCAGGGCATGGGCTTCATCCACCACGACTACATCGACCTGCCCCAGCAGGTCTCCAAAACCCTCGACCTTGAGTGCCAGGTCCGCTACCAGAAGATGATGATTGACAATAACCACATCGGCGGCCTGGGCCCGCCGCCTGGCGGCATAGACATGGCACCGTGCATACTCGGGACAAGCACTACCGAGACAGGCTTCACGATCGATTCCAAGTTGTCGAATAACAGGAGAAGATTCTCCAAGTCCCGGTAATTGGGAAAATTCTCCCGAGGATGTGGATCTAACCCATGCCGCAAGTGCTGCACGATCCAATCCTGGGAACCCGGCCCAATCCCGCTCCAGGTTTCGGTAGCGTTCCAGGCATAGATAATTACGTCGTCCCTTGAGTACGGCGACCTCGACCGGACGACCCAGCACGGCTGCCGCCTGGGGCAGATCCCGTGCATAGATCTGATCCTGCAAGGCCCGCGTGGCCGTCGAGATCACCGCCCGGCGACCCGCGGTAAGAATAGGCACCAAATAAGCAAAGGTTTTACCGATGCCCGTCCCCGCTTCGGCCACCAAGTGCTCGCGATCTTCGATTGCAGAGGCGATCGCCTGCGCCAGCTCAAGTTGTCCCGACCGCGGGACGAAACCCGGGATTTTGCGAACGAACTCGCCTCCCGGTCCGAGAATCTCCTTCAGCCACGCATCCGTTCCACCGCGAGATGCTCTGTTATGACCCATGGTGGGTCACGGTGTTTCCTACCATGTTCTGCAGTTCCTTTACACCCCTCCGATATCGCCCGTCTGATTCATCTAACCTTCATCCATGCGGGAAGATAAGAATCTTCTTCATCAGTGTAGCAGCCCGCTGCAATATATCCGACTACCCCGTCCTCAACCTCGCCCCCCGAGTCGCCAAATCCGGCCACGAACCCTCCCACGGCTCCGCCCAGAACTCCGGATCCCCCGTGTAATAGGTGACGACAACCCTCATATAACCATGCCGAGCGCATCCCACACCCCGAGAACTCGCCCGTGGGACAGACATCGCTGAGAGGGGTATCGCCCACGTAGACATAGGGGCTGCCGGCCCCGGCCAGGCCGGGCCCGAGCCAGCAGCGCCCCAGCGCCGTCACCGTCGCCCCACTCGCGTCACCATTGCCGAGAGATCAGCTAGGCGCCACTGCGCGCTGCGCAGCGCTCAACGGCTCCTGCACCTCCTCTGGTTTCTAGAATCGAACTACGTTATCTTTATCTTTACTCATGGGCAGCGTATCTCCCCTGCTACTTATCCATTCGGCAAAACCGACTTCAGCAAGGGACCACCATGGTCAAGTCCCAGAACTGCTGTAAATTCATTTCCCGTCAGATTCAGATTTCTCATTGAATGCTCCGCACCTTGGGGCCAGACTGCTTGAGCCGGGCCTCCTGCCATTCCCGGAACTCACTTATGTCAAAAGCGTGTAAAAATTTATTGATCCGGGTTTGGGCGTCTGTCTTCTATCATCCGTATTATTCCTTTCGTCCAGTTTTATTACGATTCACACCGGTTTCTGGACGATATTTTACCCCATTCCGTAATTTTCTCTTTATAAATCAATGACCTGTATGATTTTTAGGGTCTACTACTTACCCGTACAGTGGAATGATACAACTAATCTGGATCACCGCCTCATACCGAGAAGATGTGGTTACCGCTCCAGCAGTCACCTGCAACCTGTTTCAAGCGCTCATGATTCGCTCGGAAAGGGGTTTCCGGGTGGATGTGCCACCATCACGATCCGGCGCACCCATTCTGGGCGCGGCGCCGGGAAATCAAGCCGAAAATGTGCTCCCCGGCTCTCGGTCCTGGCTTGTGCCGCATGGGCCATCAGTCTGCCAACCAGAACTTGGTTAGCCAAGGACTGTACCGTCAAGTCTTCACTGGCGGGCAATGAGCCCGCCCAGGAATTGAAGATCGCTACCGCCTCTTCCAACCCCACCCCATCCCGAACGATACCGACCTTGTTCCACATCGTCTGCACCAGGTTTTCCGCGGTCAAGGTTGGCGCATCCGCGTTCAACAGGCCCGGCTGATCAAGAATCAGCGGGTCATCAAACCGGATCCCCTCCCAGATACCGGAACCGGCACGCTCCACGACCCGGCGTGCGAACACCAGGGCTTCCAGGAGCGAATTACTGGCCAGTCGATTGGCCCCGTGCAACCCATTGCAGGCAACCTCGCCACAAGCAAACAAGCCGGGAAGGTTGGTTTCTCCCCAGGAATTAGTCAGCACGCCGCCCATCATGTAATGGGCGGCGGGCGCCACCGGAACGGGTTCCCGGGTAATGTCCACGCCATTTTGCAAGCAAGTATGATAGATGGTCGGGAAACGGGTAATCAGCCATTGCTCGGGAAGGTGCGTCATATCCAATAACACGTGATCCGTGGCCGCGCGCTGCATCTCGGTTACGATTGCCCGCGAAACGATATCCCGGGGAGCCAGGTCTTTCATGGGATGATAACGGGCCATAAAGGCATCTCCATCGCCCGTAAGCAAGACGGCCCCTTCTCCACGCACGGCCTCCGAAATAAGGAATGCGGGGGCCCCGGGAAAACGCAGCGCCGTTGGATGAAACTGACAAAACTCCATATCCGCCACCGCCGCTCCGGCGTTAAAGGCCAACGCCACCCCGTCTCCGGTAGCCACCTCGGGATTGGTCGTGTGCCGGAAAAGCCGACCGGCACCTCCCGTTGCCAGGACGATCGCCTCGCCCGTGTATCGCCTTTTTGTCTGGCCATTTCGCACTTGTACCGCATCAACGGCCGTTACCTTCCCCGAACGGGCATCCACCACGAGCCCAACCGCGGCCGAATATTCGTCTATCCGGATAGGCCGCGCCTGGACCAATCGGGCCAACACGGTTTCTATATGGGCACCGGTAGCATCGCCGCCCGCATGGAGCACCCGCGCCAATCGGTGCGCCCCTTCCCGCCCTAGCGCGACTTCACCATGATCGGTATCGAAAATGACGCCTAAACGAACCAGGTCGGCAATGGCACGAGGCGCATTATCGGTCAAAATTCGGGCGGCCTCCACGTCACACAGACCGGCGCCGGCACCAAGCGTATCTTCTAAATGCAGTGCCGGTGAATCTCCGGCCCCGATAGCAGCGGCAATGCCACCCTGGGCATACCGGGTATTACAATCCTGCAGCCCACCCTTCGTTAAAAGCAAAACCGAACCCTGCTCGCTGGCAAGCAAGGCTGCGTACAACCCGGCAATCCCACTGCCGACGATGATGTACTTGAAATCGGCCATTGTCAGAGGCGCAGATCCAACATCCGCTGAATGGGTACCAAGGCCTTATAGCGCAGCGCCGGATCAACATTGATTTCATGTTTTTCGGGGTCTTCCGTTTCCAGGGCCGAAAGAATTCCATCAAGGGTAATTTTACGCATATATTGGCAATAGGCCTGGCATGAGCGTACAAACTCTACCTGCGGAAACTCACTGACTAGGTTGGCCGCCATTTCGCATTCCGTGACCAGGTAAACCCGTTCCATGTCGTGTGACTGTATGAACCGGGCCATTTGCGATGTACTTCCGTAAAAATCGGCCTCGGCCAAAACTTCCGGGCGACATTCCCAGTGAGCCATTACCGCGCGGTTGGGATGCCCCTTGGGGATATCGTACTGCGCCCGAACACTCAGAAGATCTTCTACCGCAAACTGATCATGCACTTCGCACTTTACCATTTTCAAAAGGTTATTCTTGCCGGGATACACCAACCGGATCGGGATTCCCAGCTTGTCCAGTTCCATCTGCAAATTAGCCCCCATGAGTGAATCCGGTAGAAAAATAATGGTATTACTCTTGGTTTGTTCATACATGTGGATAATCACGGCAACCGCATTGGCGGAGGTACAGCAAATGTCCGACTCGGCCTTGACATCGGCATAGCTGTTGATATAGGTCACCACGGGGGCCTGGGGGTATTGCGCCCTGAGGCGTCGAACCTCGCCAGCCCGAATGGGATCGGCGAGGCTGCATCCCGCCTCCTTGCTGGCGATAAGCACCTTCTTTTCAGGATTCAAGATCTTGGCCGTCTCCGCCATAAACAGCACACCATCGAATACTATCAGGGGATTATCGGTGGTGGCGACATAGCGCGCCAACGCCAAGGAATCTCCTCGTTCCACCCTGTTCGAAAGGTTGTAAATCAGCGGATTCATATAGTTATGACCTAGAATGGCGGCTTGTTTTTCCTCTTTCAATTCCAGGATTCGGCGTATTTTCTCCTCATTCGCCAGGGCATCCACCTCGTGGGAAGTGTTGCTGAACTGCTCTTGGTAGGCTTGAAATGCAACTGACATGAAATTCTCTCCTGAATAGGTTTTTCCGAATAATGGAAACGCATGATATGGAGTTTTTTACAACTGGTTCCATGAGCACGGAAAGCTCAATGAAGCATTCAATCGATCCGCATTGAATTCTCTTTAAGCCATATTGATATGCCGGGAATCGATGTCGGGATTAACACCCGGAGCCGGCCGCCACGCTTTCTAAACAACGGCACGATGCAATTCTTCCCAAACATCGCTGCCGCAGACCGCCCTCAATGCCTGCTGGTTCAGCAGGCGAATCCACTTGGCCTTGACCCGCAACAGCCCCTCGCGTTGAAACTGGGTAAGGCACCGGCTCACGGTTTCCATCGTAAGCCCCAGGTACTCCGCTATATCACGCCGATCCATGCTCAGCTGGAAGTGATCCAACGATTTGCGCCAGCGGGAACGGCGCAGGGACACATCGACCAGGTAAGCGGCCACCCGGCTACGTGCATCCCGCCGGTTGCGGATATACCCCTGGCGGCGATCACCGGTGATCCGCCTGGTGATTATGTGTATCAATTGTCTTCGCAGGGACTCTGATCGCAACATGAGCCGATTCAAGGGCGAGACCGGAATTTCACAATACTCGGTAGTTTCAAGGGCCAATGCGAAGTGATCATGCGGTTCCGAAGATAGCGCCTCGAACCCCAACAACTCCCCGGGATAATAGAACCCTTCCACCATTTCATCCCCTTCCGAACTGAGTGCAAAGGTTTTAATGGACCCGCTGCGAATGGTGTACAGGGATTTCGAGGACTGCCCGGCATGATAGAGCATCCGGCCACGATGCAGTATCCGCCGCCGACGGATATGGCTGCCAAAGTCCTCCAGCTCTTTATCGGGCAAACCCCGAGGTAAACACATGGGGTAGAGTTTGCAGGCGATACAGTGGGTATCTACGCCAAGGGAGGACTCCCTTGCTACGTTGGAATGGGCAACTACGATGGGACTATGCACCTTGCAGCACCAACGACCAAAAACTTGCTTTATTATATATTTTTTTGCCCCCTGTACCCTACCGCTCCGAAACTCTACCCCCAGACGAGAGACACTCGCACCTCGCCGGCGCCCGGAATTGCGTGTTAAATACCCAATCGTTCACACAATGCTTGTGCACGGGCTTCGATTTCGGGGCTCATCACCGCCACCCTTCCCCACTCCCGGTTGCTCTCTCCGGGCCATTTCCGGGTTGCATCAAGCCCCAATTTCCCACCCAAGCCGCTTTCCGGGCTGGCAAAATCCAGGTAGTCTATCGGGGTGCGGTCTATAACCAGGGAGTCGCGACCCGGATCGGACCGGGTGGAGATCGCCCATAGCACCTGGCCGGTATCGCGCACGTCGATATCTTCATCCACGACAATAATGTACTTGGTATAGGTAAATTGACGTAACCAGGACCAAATTCCCATCATAATGCGCCGCGCGTGGCCCGAGTATTGCTTGCGAATACTCACCAATGCAACGCGGTAGGAGCAGGCGGCCGGAGGCAGGTAGAAATCGACGATTTCCGGAAACTGGGTTTGTAACAACGGGATAAATATTTCATTGAGCGCACGGGCCAAAACGGAGGGTTCATCCTCGGGTGGCCGGCCCATATAGCTGGTGTGATAGAAAGGATTTTCCCGGGTGCAGATCCGCTCCACGGTGAACACGGGAAACTCCGCGACCGCATTGTAATATCCGGTGTGATCGCAAAAGGGACCCTCAAGGGCCGTTTCCCCGGGATAAATATGCCCTTCCAGAACGATCTCGGCCTTCGTCGGAACCAGTAAATCGTGGCTTGTACACCGGGTCAGCTCCGTTCGCGCCCCCCGTAGCAACCCAGCAAACTGATATTCGGACAAGGTATCGGGCACGGGAGCCACGGCGGCCAAAATGGTTGACGGGTCGGCCCCCAGGACGACGGCCACCGGAAAGGGTCGATCCGGGTGCTCCTGCAGCCAGTCACGGTAGTCCTGGGCGCCACCGCGATGCGAAAGCCACCGCATGATGAGCTTATTCCTACCGATTAACTGCTGGCGATAAATTGCCACGTTAAGCCGCGGCTGGCGCGTGCCCCGTGTCACCACCAATCCAAAGCTCAACAACGGCCCCACGTCTTGCGGCCAGCAAGTCTGGATCGGTAGTCTCTCCAAGTCCACCTCGGATCCAACCCACACATTCTGTTGACAGGCTGCCTCACTGAGCAGCCGAGGACGCAAATGAGCCAGGCGCATCCATTGCGGCGCATCCTGTAATCCATCCCAAAAGTTGCTTGGCAAGTGGGGAGACTTGAAGAAACTGAGCAGCCGTCCAACCTCGCGCAACTCCTCCAAAGATTCCAACCCCAGTGCCCTGCCGATCCGCCTGGTGTCGCCGAATAGATTGCCCAAAACCGGCATATCCCGGCCTTTCACCCGCTCAAATAACAGGGCCGGTCCCTGGCGCAGTAGGCTTTGGCGGCAAATGGCGGTGATTTCCAAGTGGGAATCCACCGCCTCACCAACCCGGCGTAACTCTCCGTGCTGTTCCAGGTCCTCCAGAAACACCCTGAGATCCAACCACCGCGACCGGCCACGACGTTCCAACCACCGCGACACTGGCCCTTCGCCCAGTTGCAGAAAATTCACGACTGCTGCAAACCGTTCGCGGTGTTGGCAAAGCCGGCCTCACCATGCCAGTAGCCGTCACAGACACCTACCGCAGCCAATGACTGCAAGCGCCGTAATACCTCCTGATCGCCCGGATCGCGCCGCAGTCGATCAAAGCATTCCACCACCTCATCCATACCGGAATACTGAGGACTCAAGCGCAATACCTGGATTCCGGCCGCTTCCATCTCTGGAATCCAGGGGGCCAGGTCCTGGGTTAGGGCAGACTGCATCTGTACCCCGTTAATCGTCAAAAAAGGTTGTCCTTCGCGGGTAGATACCAGGCGTCCATCCGGGTCATTACGGCAAATTATCTCACACTGATCCTTAGCACGGTTTTCGGCTCTTGCCGTGTAGCATCGCGCCGACCAGGACAATGGCAACCGCCCCCAGGCAAAGACTTCGCAGGTGCAGGAAGCCGGAGCCGCATTGATTAACTCGCTTGCCGCCGGATGCGACAACTCAAACGGTAAAACCCAGCGGCGCAGCCCCTGCCCGACCAAAACCGCAAGCGTTCGCGGATTATAGATATTCAATGTGGGCCCACCAATAAATTCAACTCCGGCCGCAGCAAGTATATTGACCGCGGCCATGTCATTGGCTTCGACATCAAAGTGGCCGTTACGGCATAAGCGGCGTAAGGCGCCCAGTTCCGATCCGGCTTCCAGCAGGGTCAGGGTGGAGAGGACAACTTGCTTCCCCGCCGATTCCAGGTGTTTAGCCAAGTCGAGCCACTCATCAAGAGAAAGTACCCGACGTTTCGAGCACACGACCTCCCCAAGATAAACGATCTCCACCGGCCATCCAGCTGCCTGCTCGTAAAAAGACAGTACCTGCTCTCGTGGCCAGCAATAGAGCAGTGGTCCTAAGGCAAGCTGCATAGGCCGAGTCTCCGTATTTGATCCATCCATCCCCATACCTCTCAACAAGAAACCCCGATCCCAACGCTTGTGTCCCACCTGGATACCTAGTAACCATCGGCTCCAGAAGCTTGTCGCAAGCAACACGGGAAAGCAGAAGCGGAATTTTCCCGATTTCTAGGCGTATAGCGGGGATAGACTACAAAAAATCGGGGAGATCTTTACTGTTTTCCCCTTCACCCCCGCAAAATCGTCCTACCTCCGACAACCCCCTAGAGCCAGGGCCGGTGATAGGCGCCCAGGGTTGTCTGCGTCCCTTCGGAAACCGACGCCAACGCCTGTTGCCAGGCCGCGTGCGGTTTATAAGCCTGAGGATCCGCAAGGCAAGCATCTATGGCGGCCCGCATGACCGCGGTTACTTGCGCAACATAGGCGGGGCTGCGCTGCCGCCCTTCCACCTTTATGGCCGCGACCCCCGCCCGCATCAGCTCGGGAAGAATATCCAACGTATTCAGGCTGGTAGGCTCTTCCATCGCATAATAGACATGCTCTCCAACCCGGAACCTTCCCTTGCATATGGTGGGATAGCCCGCTTGTTCCCCCGGCCCATAACGATCGATGAGCACCTCGTTCAGACGCGACTCCAACCCTTGATCCGTTTCCTCCCAACGCACATGAGAGGCGGGCGAGCAGGCTCCGTAAGTATTGGGTGATCGCCCGGTTACATAGCTGGAAAGCAGGCATCGTCCCTCTGCCATTACACAAAGACTCCCGAAACCGAACACCTCCACCGGAACCGGCGAATGCTCAATCAACCGGGCCACTTGGCGCAGCGACAACACCCGGGGCAACACCGCTCGGCGAATATCAAACAGGCGATGGTAAAAACTCAATGCCTCCGGATTCGTAGCCGAGGCCTGAACCGACAGATGTCGGGCCACGTCGGGCCACCTTCTGGTCGCATAATCCAATAGCCCGGTATCGGCTAGGATAAGCGCATCGGCACCCAGATCGGCGGCCTCATCCACCGCACGTTGCCATTGGGTCCACCCCTGCGGTTGAGGGTAAGTATTAATCGCCACAAACACCTTGCAACCATGACCATGCGCATATTGCACGCCTTGCTGAATTGAATCGCGACTAAAATTCAGCCCCGCAAAATGACGGGCATTGGTGGCATCACGAAACCCTAGATAGACTGCATCGGCTCCGCCATCCACGGCTGCGCGAAGGGAGGGGAGGTTACCTGCCGGGCATACCAGTTTCATGCGCTGCATCTTTTATGCTTTAAATTCAATAAGTTTAAAGAAAAATACATAGTTCGTCTTTGATAAATATCAATTTCCCGTAACGACTCATGGTGTAAATTCTACTCTGTTATGGCCATAATAAGTTTCCTCGTTCCAGGTACATCTATGCGCTCTTCCCATGATCAACCCCACCTCTACCCGCCACACCGGCCGTCTCTGGTCGATTATGGCCGCCGGTTCCTCCGATTTCCACTGCGGCGAATGCCCTATGCGGTACAACGTAGGCCCTTACAGTTCCTCCTCAACCAGGTGTTTCAGGCCAGCATCAGGGCCGGAGATCTGGAATTTCTGAGGGATCGCTGCGTAGCAGTGGAAATAACCGATCTGAGTTGGCGCTGGCCCATCACCCTAGGCAAAAACGGACTGGAGCTTTTGTCCAGGGGGCATCCTTCAGAAACCCTTATTCGCGGAGAAGTACTGGAATTTCTGGCTATGGCCGGACGTTTTACCGATCCCGACACCCTGTTTTTCCAACGCCGGATAGTCATCGAAGGTGATACAGAACTCGGCTTATTCGTCAAAAACTTCCTGGATGGAATGGATCCTGAAAATCTACCAAAACCCTTACAGCTGATGCTTTCATGCACCGAACATCTACGCGCCCACTGGCAACCGGGGGCTCCCCACAAGCCCCGTTCGGATTTACAAGCCGGACCCAAAGACTCTTCTCGTACGGAAGCCAAGGCGAACCCTAGCGGATCAACCCGAACCGGTAGCGAACAAACTGTAACCCCTCTGCAGGCCATCCGCAATACTCCGGACTCAAAATCCCGCCGGGGATTAAACCAACACCAGTGACCTCATGGCGAGCAGACTAACCCGTATCCGTTTTATGACCGTTGCTGCGACTAACCGCGGAGGAACCATGCCAACTGCGGATATTCGTTCATACCCTATCAAGGGAAACCGGGGCCAAAATGTGTATTGAAGAGCTACGGTGGAAAATCGATCAGATCGACCGCCAATTGATTGAGACCCTGGCTAAACGCGAACGCCTGGTAAAACAAATCCATGGCATCAAGAAACGGCGGAATCTTCCGCTTTATGCGGCAAAACGTGAGCGCGAAATTCTGGCTAATACCAGTCGGATGGCCACCATTCAAGGGCTTTCCGTTAAAACAGTGGAACAGCTTTACCGGATCATTTTGCGTCAATTCGCGCGCCCCGTAAATGTTAAATCCCCTGAACCCGATATATCCGAAAATCCGGCACGGCATAAGAGAAAATGCATATGAATCAGTCAAGCTTTACCTATGATGAATTGTTAGCACATGCCCATGGAAAATTATTTGCTCGCAGTGAGGGGCGACTGCCACTGCCCAATATGCTGATGTTCGATCGCATCACACACATTGCCTCAGGTGAAGGCGCCTATGGCAAAGGCATCATAAAAGCGGAATTGGATATAAGACCGGATCTATGGTTTTTTGGCTGCCATTTCGAAGGAGATCCGGTGATGCCCGGGTGCCTGGGTTTGGACGCCCTATGGCAATTGACCGGTTTCTTTCTAACCTGGTTGGATGAGCCGGGGCGGGGGCGAGCACTGGGCGTGGACAAGGTCCGATTTTCCGGGCAAATACTACCGACCTCACGGCTGGTTAGCTATGTCGTTAATGTCAAGCGAATCATCCGTAGCAAGTTGGCGATTATCATCTGCGACGGCAACGTATCCGTTGACGGCCGGGAGATATACACCGCCAAATCCCTTCGGGTAGGCCTATTCACCACTACGAATTCATTCTGAGAATCAAGTATGCAACGTGTCGTTGTCACTGGATTGGGAATTGTGTCGTGCATTGGCAATACCAAGGCTGAAGTAGCCACTGCACTTGCGGCAGGACGCTCGGGGGTCACCCATATGCCCCAATATGAGAAATTGGGTTTTAGAAGTCACGTGGCGGGCATACCGAAAATTGATCTTGAAACACTTATAGATCGGAAAATCAAGCGCTTTATGGGTAATGCGGCAGCCTACGCCTTCGTGGCCATGCGGGATGCTATTGCGGATGCGGGGCTCACGGAAGATGAAATTTCCACTCCCCGAGTGGGCATTGTCGCAGGCTCCGGTGGAGGTTCGGTAGCTAACACGATTGAAACCGCAGATATCCTGCACAGCCGTGGCGTACGTCGCATCGGACCTTACCGGGTTTCACGCACCATGTGTTCTACGGTGGCTGCAAACCTGGCCACGGCTTTCAAAATCAAGGGTATAAATTATTCCATCTCCTCTGCCTGCGCCACTTCGGCCCATTGCATCGGCGCGGCAATGCAGCTCATTCAAGCCGGCAACCAGGATTGTGTGTTTGCCGGCGGAGGGGAGGAAGAGCACTGGGGCATGAGTATCATGTTTGATGCCATGGGGGCACTATCTTCGGCCTTCAACCCGGCCCCCACGAAGGCATCCCGCCCATTCGACGCAATACGCGACGGATTTGTTATCGCCGGCGGTGCGGGAATCCTGGTACTGGAGTCCCTGAACCATGCGCAACGCCGTGGTGCGCGAATTTATGCAGAACTGGTTGGCTATGGCGCCACATCGGACGGGCATGACATGGTAACCCCTTCCGGTGAGGGTGCAGAACGCTGCATGCGCATGGCACTCGACACGGTGGACGGCCCCATCGATTACCTGAATGCGCATGGAACATCTACCCCGGCCGGAGACGCGATTGAGCTCAACGCCATTCGCAGCGTATTTGGGTCACAAGCCCCGGTGATTTCTTCGACCAAGTCCATGACCGGACACCCGCTCGGTGCGGCAAGTGTTCATGAGGCCATCTACTGTCTGCTCATGCTGGAAAATAACTTTATAGCTCCCTCGATTAACATTGAAACACCTTGCCCCGAGGCCCAGGGCTTGGATATTGCCAAAGAAGTTCGCCATATTCCATTGAATCAGGTCATGTCCAATAGCTTTGGATTCGGCGGCACCAACGCCTCCCTGATCTTCAAACGGTACGGGAATTGACCCGTGCCGAACCCTGCCTGCCCTTAATTTTAAGGTTTTCGCATCCCGGCGGCAGCGAATCAGCGGAGCAACTGCTCCAATGCGGCAAGTACAGCGTCTTCCGCAAGCAGTGCGCTCCCTTGTTCATCCCGCGGCAAACCAAGCAACCGAGCCGCTTCAAAGCCGGAAGGGATCGAGTTCCGGGATACTTTTTTGGATCTCAGCGCTGCACAGTACCAGGATCCAGCCGCCATCAATGCCGGGCCTCCATACACTTCAAACCGCGTATCGATAATTCTGTGGTTGCGAATTTGCAAGTGCAGCCGAACGAAGCCTCCGCCGGCCAGACTGCCGGCTTCGCCGCTTACGACACCGGTGACACCCGGAGAAAAACACCCGGCGCCGACCGGGCGCGCAAGATGATCCCGGGCGAGTTCGCCGTAGCCGGCGGCAGAATCAGGCATGATTCAGGCTACCGGCAATTAACTTTGAACTCGCTCGGTGCCAATTTCCGCAACCTTTCGACCGCCGCACCGATATGCTCAACCGCCCGGTCAATCTCAGCTTCAGTGGTAAAACGACCCAGGCTCAAGCGCAGGCTACCCCGGGCACGAATATCATCGTAGCCCAAGGCCTTGAGCACATAGGATGGTTCGTGTGATGCGGAGCTACAAGCCGACCCGGTAGATACGGCCACATCGGTCAGAAAGTAGAATAAAGAATCGGTAATGACACCGTTGAAGGACAGGTTCAGGATAAAAGGGGATCGATGGACCTCGTCTGGACCATTGATTCTCACCCCACCAAGGCGTTTAAGACCTTGCTCGAGTCGCCGGCTAAGCTGCTGGGCATGCGCCACATCATGCTCGAAATATTTCCCTGCAAGGGAAAAGGCCCGTCCCATGCCAACAATTTGGTGGGTTGCCAGGGTTCCGGAGCGCAACCCCCGCTCGTGGCCGCCCCCATGGATCAAGGCATCGAGATTCACTGCCGGGGAATCACGCACAAAAAGTGCGCCGATCCCCTTAGGACCATACACTTTATGGCCGGAAAAGGACATGAGATCAACCGCCAGATTAGAGAGATCGATTGGAACCTTGCCGACCGACTGGGCGGCATCGACGTGAAACAGCACCCCGCGCTCACGACAGATCTTACCCAACGTGGCAATTTCCTGAATAACCCCGATCTCATTGTTAACATGCATGATAGATACCAAGGCCGTGTCCGGGCGAATCGCCGCAATCAGGGCCTCGGGGGAGATTCGACCATCATGACCGGGAGTGAGCCAGGTTAGCGGATGCCCCCGGGCTTCAAGCACCCGAGCGGTATCGATCACAGCCTTGTGTTCGATCCGGTCGGTTACCAAATGAGAGCCCGGCCCGGCCCGGCTCAATACTCCGCTGAGGGCCAGGTTATCGGATTCGGTGGCGCCCGAGGTAAATATAATTTCTTCCGGATTTGCCCCGATCAAGGTGGCAATCTCGGCTCGTGCCGCCTCCACCCGTTCTCGCGCCACCCGTCCGATAACATGATTACTCGAGGACGGATTTCCATAACAACCGGTGGATCCCAGGCAGCTCAGCATGACATCTATCACCTGGGGATCGGCCGGAGTAGTAGCCGCATAATCCAGATATATCGGCATATCAAGCTTATTGGCCTGCATTGAATCACTCCTTCCTGCCCGGCGGGACCGGGGTTGCACGCTCCACCGCAGCCAAAAATCCGCGCAATAGTTTAACCTCGGAAGGTTCCAACCGGGTCCGCCGGGCCAGGCGGCGAACCCGGTGCCAGGCCGAATCAGGCGCATCGGCAGAGATAAACTCGATTCGTCGGGCTACCCGTTCAAAGTGCTCACAAAGTGCCCCGACCTTTTCTGAATCGGCCGCGACCGGTAGCGTCTCAACATTCTGCGGCCGTTTCAGTGCAAGATGAAGCTCATAGGCCACAACCTGAACCGCTGCCGCCAAGTTCAGCGACGAATATCCGGGTGTGGTGGGAATACTCCACAGTCGATTGCAACGTTCCAACGCTCGAGTGCTCAGTCCGGTACGCTCCGGACCGAAGATTACGGCACAAGAACCGGTACCAAGCTCACGCGCGAACTCCGCCGCTCCTTGGCGCAACGGTAAAAGCTCGGGCCCGAGCCGCCGCGGCCTCGTGCTGGTACCGACCACAAAACCAACACCGGCAAGGGCCTGATCAAGTGTAGAGATAATGTGGGCATGATCCAGCACATCAAGGGCACCCGATGCCCGCGCCCGTGCCGTTGCATCAATTTCACACCGCGGAGCAACAAGCACCAAAGAATGTAATCCCATTACCTTCATCGCACGTGCAGCTGCACCCACATTGCCCGGATGGGTCGTGCCACATAAAACAATAAAAATTTCGTTCAAGTATTCAGGTTCCGTAACGATTCATTTGTTATTCTAGTGCCATCTGGAAAACAGATTCACAGTTAACAGCACGGAGAAAAGATGGACCCCCTGGTCAACATAGCAATTAGTGCCGCGCGCCGGGCAGGCGCGATAATTTTACGTTCACTCAATCGTCTGGATACCCTGAAGGTGGAAGTGAAAGGATACAACGACTTTGTATCCGAAGTCGACCGGATGAGCGAGCAGGCTATTATTGAAATCATCCGCAAGGCGCATCCCGATCACGCCATTCTTGCCGAAGAAAGCGGGCGCAATCAACAGCAAAGTGATTACGAGTGGATCATCGACCCCCTCGACGGTACCACCAACTATCTGCACGGATTCCCTGTATTTGCGGTTTCCATCGCCGTCACCGAGCGCGGAAGACTGGCTCATGGCGTAGTCTACGATCCGCTGCGTGAAGATCTGTATATAGCGACCCGTGGCCGTGGAGCACAACTCAATGACCGCCGGATTCGCGTCTCGAAGCGACCCGGGATACCCGGAGCGCTGATCGGAACCGGCTTTCCATTCCGCGACTTTACCGATCTGGGTGGATACCTGGAAATGCTGCGGGCGGTCCTCGAGGCCGGCGCTGGAATTCGTCGGGCGGGTGCAGCCGCCCTGGATCTCGCCTGGGTTGCCGCCGGAAGGCTTGACGGTTTTTTTGAATTGGGGCTCAAACCCTGGGATATTGCCGCTGGCTCGCTGCTGATTGAAGAGGCCGGCGGCCTTGTCGGGCGAATCGGCGGCCAACCCGGCTACCCGGTTGCCGATGGACATATCCTGGCAGGGAACCCAAAGGTTTATTCGGCACTGGCCAAGACGCTGAAGCCCAAACTGCCACGGATCCTGCGCCCAAACGATTAAATTCTGACCCTTCCCCCGGCCCGCCTCCTCCGTCAAGGAGAAAGGCCGTCGGTAGATGTGCTTCGCGACCACGCGGCAGTAAAGCGTACAAGGAGGGGCGCCGCGAGGGTAAACCCAAACACAGAGCCGCAGCCCGGGCACCATCCTATCCGCCGAGGTTCACGAAGACACGGGTACTTATCCCCCAGTCGAGATAGATCCTCCAGGTATCGCACCATGTTCTGCCCAGGCTTGGCCAGGCCAGCGCCGTTCCTGACACATTCTTTCTTTTCAGAGAATGACATTGCGACCACTCCTTTGCTACAGTGTGTCCGTGGAAAACCCGGTATACAAATACCTACTTGGCCCCGATTCTCCGGAAAACTCCCGGATATCCAGGCAATCACACGGCAACAGACGGCCAATATCATCATTTATCAGGGGTAAACACCCCGATATGTGATGCCAGGCGCAAATAGGCGTGGAAAATTCCAACCACTGGAGAGCATGAGAATGACTAAAAGTATCAAAGGCACGCAGACGGAAAAGAACCTGCTTACGGCATTTGCGGGTGAATCACAGGCAAGAAATAGATATACCTATTTTGCCGGTATGGCAAGAAAGGAGGGTTTGATGCAGATTGCCGATATATTCGAAGAAACTGCAAACCAGGAAAAAGAGCATGCAAAAAGATTTTTTAAATTCCTTGAAGGCGGTGACATTCAAATAACGGGGATATTTCCCGCCGGGGCAACAGGCACAACAATTGAAAATTTACGGGCCGCCGCGGCAGGAGAAAAACACGAGTGGGCGGAGCTGTATCCGGCCTTTGCAGCGGCAGCCAGAGAGGAAGGCTTCAACCAGGTCGCCGCGGCATTTGAGGCGATTTCAATTTCCGAAAAACAGCATGGCAAGCGTTACCAGGAACTTATGGATAACCTGGAATCAGGAAAAGTCTTCAAAAGAAATGGAAAGGTTGTTTGGCGTTGTAGAAATTGTGGTTATCTGCATGAATCGGAAGAGGCGCCAAAAATATGTCCAGCGTGCCTGCATCCTCAAGCTTATTTTGAATTATTGGGTGAAAATTGGTAAGCCGCTTATCAATATTGGGTACCATCCCCGGACATCTGAAATCTTCTCTACCAGACATATTCTCATATAATTTTCTGACAGAATTTCGTCATACGATATGTCAAGGGGAACGATGAAGGACGATATTCTCGATATAGCCAGTTTCGACTGGAATGGCTATTTTAGCGATACCGAAAACGAAAGGGATTTTCGCCACACCTACCGCATGCTGATTCTCCAGCGATTGCGCTGGACAGTGCTGGCGGGAGGGGGATTATTCTCCCTGGCTATAATTTACGATTATGAGGCTTTTATCGGGAGCCCGATCTTCTTTCTTCTGGCTGGCTTAAGGCTGGGAACGATTGTTTTTGCAGTGGTTCTAGTGCTTCTGAGCCGCTCCCCCGGGAGCGTATCCAGTCCCGGCTTCGCCCACTGGGTACTGTTATTCGAAGTTTATGTTACTGCGGCTTTTCTCGCCGTGGTAGCGATTCATGGTGGCGCGGTGTCATTCCATACCATGAGCGCCCTGGCGATTGTACTAGTTCTTTATTTTTTCCTGCCGCTCCTGAGCAGGATCCAGATTTGGGTTCCAGTTTTCTTTAGTATCGCTTTCGCTGTACTGATCGACTTCAGATTGCCCCATTCAGAAGAAAGTATTCTCATCTCCATATTAATACTGGTGCTGGCCAATTTACTGGGATTGCAATTTGCGCGCATGAATCATCGTTCCCAGCGGATGGAGTACTGGTCTTTACAAACTCAGGAAGCATTGGCGCAACAATTACGCGATGAGATAATCCGGCGTGAGCGGATAGACCGCCGGTTACGGGAAAATGAGGAGAATTTCCGACAGCTATTCGAAGCGGCACCGGTGCCGATGGTACTGACAGAACTGGACACCGGTCGGACACTACAGGCCAACCAACTCGCACGCGAAGCTTTCGGTACCGGAAATCGTCCTCTGAGCGAGTTTTATACGCCGGATTTTTATCTGCGGCCGGAAGATCGGGCGCGGACCGTACGCAAGATCATGGAGCAAGGTCGTGTCAGTGGTCTTGACATCGAGCTGAAAACCGCCCAGGAAGAGCCGCTCGAAGCGTTGCTGGCCGCCAGCCGGGTAAATTACCAAGGGCAACCTGCCATTTTGGCCGGTTTCATGGATATCAGCACCCAGAAGCGCGCGGTGCGTCAATTCAAGCGCCTGGCAGGAAGCGATGGATTAACCGGGATCCCTAACCGGCGGGCCTTTTTCAATGAAGCCGAAAAGTGTTTGGAAAAGCGGTTCCAAACGGATGAACCCAATAGCGTTCTGCTTCTTGACGCCGATAATTTTAAACGGATCAATGACCTTCATGGGCATGCAGCAGGAGACGAAGTACTGCGGGGAATCGCCCGGATCATGCGGAACATGCTGATTCGAGGCTGCGTGTTCGGCCGAATCGGCGGCGAAGAATTCGCGGTATTTCTGCCCGGGCAGGGGGATGTGCAAGCGCAACAAACGGCCGAAGCCTTGCGACAGCGCATCGCCGAACTTGAGTTCGACCCGGACTCGAATCGAAACACTACATTGCGAGTGACTGTGAGCGTCGGGGTGACGATTATCAAACCGGATGGCGAAACCCTGGATAAAGCTCTAGCCCGCGCGGATCAGGCTCTGTATATCGCCAAGCGCAATGGCCGCAACCGGGTCGAAGTCATTGCCTCAACGTGACTTACCCGAAGCGGAAGGGGAAAGCCTGCCCTTTGCCATTAATTAAACCAGCCCGGAACCCAGCCAAATCATGTAAGCGACGAAGCCCAGCAGCAACAGCCCGCCCTCGAAACGATTGATACGTCCCGGGCCGCGGAAGCCATAGGCCATGGCGAACAGTGCGATAGTAAACCCGACCATGATTGGAAAATCACGTTGCATAACCACCGCATCCAGCTTGCCGGGCATAATCAGTCCGGGCAGGGCCAGCACCGCTAACAAGTTGAACATATTGGAGCCGAGTACATTGCCCACCGCCATGTCATCCTCGCCTTTAAGTGCGCTCATCACCGAAGCCGCCAGTTCCGGCAGGCTGGTGCCAATGGCAACAACACTGAGGCCGATGGCCAGATCACTGACGCCAAGGCTGTGTGCCACCGCTACCGCCCCCCACACCAACAGGCGTGAGCTGATCACCAGGATAGTGAGACCGAGCACACCCCACATCACGGCGGTACCGGTGCTCATAGTGCTGGGGATTTCGGTCTTTAACTCCGCCACCAGCGGATCTTCATCGCTCTTGCACCCATTCATGCCCACCCAAATCATCCACCCCATGGTCAGAAAAAAGCCACCGAACAGAATGATGCCGTCCAGACGCGATAGGTCGCCATCCCCCAGCAACACGCCAGCCAGAAAAATCGCCGCGAACAGTATCGGGTATTCACGACGCAAGGTACCGGAGGCCACACTCAACGGCATGATTATCGCTGTAATACCCAGTACCAGACCCATATTGGCGATATTGGAGCCGATGGCATTACCAATACCCAGCGCCGGATTGCCGTTGGCGGCGGCAATACCGGATATCAACATCTCTGGCAGCGAGGTGCCAAAACCCATCACCACCATGCCGATGACCAACGCCGATACACCCAGATTATGCGCTAATGCGGAAGCACCCCGTACAAAACGCTCGGCACTCCACATCAGGAGTACGAATCCACCAATAATTGCCAGCCAAGGCATCAGCATCTAAAGCGGATCCCAATAACTCCAAGACCCAAATACGCCGAGTTCAAAACCTGTCCATGATCTTTGTACCTTCGCCCTAGCCGTTCGCATAAACCCGCCCCGGAGTGCAGTTGACGAGGGATCGGTGCGTGCCACTCGGCCCCGCCCTTCCATGCCGATCGAGACAGCCGCTCGAGGATATCGGTAAACCATGAACCCCATACGCGCACAGATCCTCTTCCAGACAATCGACTCAGAATACTGCTTCCAGACTATTATGAATCCACCAGATCAAAATCTTGTACCAATCGATGGTCATACCAGGCAGGCAAAGCCTCTCGCCGGGCGGATAGTGGTTATGCCGGTACTCTCCAGGTCTGATCCCCGGCACCATCCGGCTCCTCAGCCGCTGTACATACTTGCCGGGCAAAGCGTAGTGGAGGCGCACAGCCGTGTTGTAAGTCCACCGAACACTACGCTACAGACTGCCTCGGTTAATTGACGGTCACGGCGCGACGATAGCAGCCACGTCCCGCCGCCTTGGCCTCATACATGGCCCGATCCGCCGCCAGCAATAGTGTTTCGGCTTCGGCACCGTTTTCCGGGGTACAGGCAATGCCGATACTGGCGCCGATTGCGAAAAGTTGACCATTTAGATTAAAGGGTAAGGCGAAGACCTCCAGGATATGGCGGGCGGTCCGCTCGGGCACCTCGGCATCATCGACCTCGGCAAGTAGCACCACGAACTCGTCGCCCCCGATGCGGGCCACGGTATCGGCACGGCGCAAAGTGTGGCGCAGGCGTTCTCCGATCAAGCGCAATAGGCGGTCTCCCACCTGATGGCCAAACCGATCATTAACACCCTTGAAACCATCCAGGTCAACGAACAAGAGCACGGCACCCCGGGACGACCGAGTCTCCCGGAGGAGAATTTCTTTCAGCCGATCCAGCAAATACACTCGGTTGGAAAGTCCGGTCAAGGCATCGGTATGCGCTAATTTCTGTAATTTTTCCTGCCGGTGCAGCTCCTCGGTGCAATCGCGGCCACTCAAGACCAACGCGAAGATCGACCCCGAGGCATCCCGGACGGCCATCAGGCGAAAATAGTAGTTATGCTCGGCATACAGGGCGTCGTGCAGTTGAGCGTTAAACTCCACTTCCGAGCGAACCTCGATATGGTCCATCGCGGCCTGGATAGTCGGCCAATACATGGGGGCAAACAGCTCCGCCACCTGCATGCCTCGAAGTAGATCTGAACTCTTCAAAAACGCCCGTTCGGCGGCCGGATTGGAGCGTTCGATTCGTCCAGCAACATCGGTGACCATCAATATCTCCGACAGGCTGTCAAAGGCAACTGCCAATAGTGTGCGCTCCGCGGCTAGAGCTCGCTCGGCGAGCACTTGCTCCGTCACGTCCCGGGCCGTGCCGACCACGCCGATAGGCTCGCCATTCTCGTCCCACATTACGATACCCTGCGCATCGTGCAGAATGAATTTTCCCTGCCGATTGATCAGCCGCGCCATGGTCCCTCCGATCCCATTGCGGATGACCCCCTCGACCGCGGCGCGTACATGTTCCCGGTCATCGGGATGAAAAAACTCAAACGGGCGCAACCGTGCGATCTCCTCGTCGGTAAAACCCGTCGACTCGCGAAGCCGGCGGTTCCAACACAAGAACTGTCCCTCGAGATCGAACACGAAAAAGTCATCGCGCATGGCGTCCAGCGCCATCTGCAGGAAGGCTTGTTTTTCGTGCAGTGCATGAGTCAACTTCTCCTCACGGAAGGCCGCACCAAGAACCCGACCTAGGCGGCCCACCTCCCGACCCACTTCCGGGGCATAAGCATCCGCATGCTGCAGGTTGAGCAGCACCAATACCCCGTAGGATTCTCCCGCAAAGTGGATCGGTGTAAAAATCGCGCTTTTGACGCCGAATCTTGGCATCGCCCATGAAGCCTTACCGTAATCCGGAAGGTGCACCGTCTCTTTAGACCGAAAAACCTGCTCCGTAAACGAACCCATAATCGGAAGCACGGTATCGACGAGCTTGGCCTGGGGATGCTCGTTTGCGGAAACACCGTTGATCCACCGGTAGCGAAGAACATCCTCTGATTCTTTCAAGGCGATGCCGCACAGGTTGGTACCGGCATATTCTCCCAAGCGCAGGGTGGCGATTCGTGCCATCTCGTCCGGATCGCCTGCCACCACCAACTCTTCGATCATATCGAGCCAGTCGGGAATGGCGGTTTCGTTGTTCAAAGGTCGGCCTTGATCTACATTCCGGATCTACTTCTTGGATACCGACGAATGTAACAGACATCTCAGGTTGATGCAACGATTTGAGTTCATAGCTAAAGGCCGCTATGCCACGCCGGGAAACCCTCACCAGCGAGGAACTTACAGCCGCTGCCGAGGAGATTCTTCGTTAGCACTGCGCGCGAAGCGTAGTTATTCCGCTGCCTGCTGTGGTCCGCCGCTGGCTGGTCACCAAGCTCCCAAACCCGGAGCAAACGATTTTCGGCTGTCTCTTCCTCGACTCCCGTCCAGCTCCGTATTCTTCGATTTTATGGCGGAGATATAGTAAAACGGCAAGAAGAAAGGGTGCCGTAACATCCTCATTTCATATGACTTATTCCTGAATCCGTGATTTAAATTTATCAAAACGACATCCCCGGCAAGCACTGCAATTTCATTGATCAGGAAATGGCTGAGCGCGAATGCGCAACGGCCTTGTGGAAAACAGGGTTTGTATTTTGATGA